>Ga0172379_10000114_pt1 | contig 211147 bp, 215 predicted proteins | sample GrowelOW334metaG_FD_119756 | JGI IMG/M metagenome (GOLD analysis project Ga0172379, IMG submission 119756) | Groundwater microbial communities from an aquifer near a municipal landfill in Southern Ontario, Canada - Groundwater well OW334 metaG | ecosystem: Environmental > Aquatic > Deep...
TACAAGAATTACAAATGTTAGTGCGTTATTTAGGTATCTCTGATGCCGATATGGAAAAGGGGCACATGCGCATGGATGTAAATATTTCATTGCGTCCAGTTGGGGATACTGCTTTGTATCCCAGAACGGAAATTAAAAACATGAATTCGTTTAAAGCGGCCGAGCAGGCCTTAATTTATGAAATAACCGAACAAACCAAATTGTGGGAAAATAATCAAGCACCAGAGCAACAACGCACTTGTGGCTGGGAGGATGCCACCGGCAAAACTATCGAGTTGCGCAGTAAAGAAGCCGCCGCTGATTATCGCTACTTTCCCGAGCCAGATATACCACCTTTACATATTACTCAAGACCAGATCAATATCATCTTTAAAAAGATTCCGGAATTACCTTTAGAAAGACGGGCGCGGTTTCGTGAAGAATATTTTTTGTCTTACTATGATGCTAAGGTTTTAACGGCCGATCCACGCGTCGCGGAATATTATGAAAATACGGTCTCTGAATTACGCTCCTGGTTAAGCTCGATCGATACCACCGAGGGGAGTGACGAAGAAATTTGGCAACGGGAAGGCGAAAAATTATGCCGCCAAGTATGTAATTGGATCACATCAGAATTATTCGGACAATTAGCCAAAGCTAAAAAAGATTTTTCTCAACTCATCATTACACCAGAAAACCTAGCAGAATTTATTAGTTTGGTGCATCAAAATAAAGTAAACTCGTCGGCCGCGCAAACTATCTTACGACATATGTTTGAGCACGGGTCAGACCCATCGCAGGTCATGCAGGAACTTGATCTTGAACAAATTCATGATGGTGACCAGCTCGGTAAAATATGCGATGAAGTAATCGCCGCCAACCCAAAAATTGTGGCTGATTATAAAGCCGGTAAAGAACGTTTACTGATGTACTTAATTGGGCAAATTATGAAACAGATGAACGGTAAAGCTAATCCGGAAATGGTTACTGGTTTATTAAGAGAAAAATTAAAACAATGATCACTATAGTGTCTGGCTTGCCAAGATCGGGTACCTCTCTCATGATGAAAATGCTTGAAGCTGGCGGCATTGCTGCATTAACCGATGAAGTTAGATCGGCTGATATCGATAACCCAAAAGGGTATTATGAGTTTGAGCGGGTCAAACAATTGCCCAATGACACAACTTGGTTACCCGAAGCTGAAGGTAAAGCGGTAAAAATGGTTTCAACCTTATTGTATGATCTACCATCCGACCGGCAGTATAAGGTTATTTTTATGCGCCGGGCTATGCCGGAAATTTTAGCCTCGCAAACCAAAATGCTCTTACGACGCAATAAAGATATGATAGTGAATGATTCTGAAATGAAAGAATTATTTGAAGGACATTTAAAAAATATTACGGCCTGGCTACAACAACAAACCCATTTAAAGACTCTCGAGATTTGGTACAATGATATTATGAAACAACCCGCTGTTGCGGCTCAAAAGATAAAAGATTTTTTGGGTATTGATCTAGATATAAAAAACATGATGAATAGTGTGGATGAATCATTGTACAGAAATAAACTATGACTAAACCCTACGATCTTAAAACTATCTTCTTAGATAAGGTTAAAGCCAAGGGCGGTTTTGTAAACTGCCATGCCCATTTTGATAAAGCCTTTTTGATTAACGAGCAGAACTTATTGCAATCACACATTGACATGGAGGCGAAATGGCATTTATATAAGGAGATTAAGAAAAATTACACCCCGGAAGATTTAAGAAATCGTATGCGTGAAGGAATGAAGCGCATGGTCACTCAGGGCGTACGGTATGTACGCTCATTTATTGATATAGATACCACCGTTGGTTTAAAGTGCCTGGAAGCAGCTTTTGATATTAAGAAAGAGTTTGCCGGTAAGTGTGAGTTGATTATTGTCTCACAAACGTTAGAAGGAGTTATTAATCCTGAAGCTAGAAAGTGGATTGAACAAGCCGCACCGTTAGTTGATGTAATCGGTGGTTTACCTAGTTATGATCGACCGAACTCAGCTCAGCATCTCGATATTATTTTTAATTTAGCTAAAAAATATAATAAGTGTGTTGATGTCCATATTGATCAAGAAAATAATCCGGACGAAAAAGATACTGAATTATTAGCCCAAAAAGTCATCGAACATGGCTTACAAGAAAGAGTTAATGCTGTACATGTAATTTCTTTATCGGCGCAAAGTGAAGATTATTTTCAACATGTTTTAAAACTGATGGTCGAAGCCAAATTAAATGTGATCACTTGCCCTGGAGCTGCCTTAGGCATGAAACAATTGCGCGGTAAAAATGCTCCGGTGCATAATTCAATTGCGCGTGTGCCAGAATTTCTAGCCGCCGGTTTAACTGTAGGCATTGGCACTGATAATATAAATGATTTTTTTCAGCCTTTTATTGATGGTGATTTATATACAGAAGCACGGATGTTAATGGAGGGATGTCGCTTTTACAACTTGGATGCTTTAGTTGATATTTGTACTACTAATGGTCTGAAACTATGTCAAAAATAGCCAAATTAATATTATCTGACGGCACAGCATTTATTGGTGCATCATTTGGTTTTGTTGGTAACGGTGACGGTGAGGTGGTGTTTAATACCGGCATGGTAGGCTATCCGGAGAGTCTGACGGATCCGTCATATCGGGGTCAAATATTGGTCTGTACTTACCCATTAATTGGTAATTATGGGGTACCTAACACTACTCAATTAGAATCAAATAGAATTCAAGTATCAGGTTTAATTGTCTCGCATTACACGGCACAGTACTCTCATTGGCAGGCCACCCAATCATTAGGTGATTGGTTACAAACCAGCCAAATTCCGGCCATTACTGGTATTGATACACGTGCGCTCACAAAAAAACTAAGAACCCATGGTGTAATGTTAGGCAGAATTGAAATTAATCAATCAAACAACTCAACTATAGAAGATCCTAATAAAAGAAATTTGGTTAGTGAGGTGAGTTGCACAGAAGTTATTTGGTACGGTCAGGGTAAAAAAACCGTCATCGTAGTAGATTGTGGTGTCAAAGAAAGTATTATTAGAAATTTAGTTAAGCGCGGCATTAAGGTAAAACGAGTACCATGGGATTATAATTTTACTGCAAATTTAAAAGATATTGACGGTATATTACTATCCAATGGCCCTGGTGATCCGACTCAATGTGTAGCCACCATTCAACAAACCAAATTAGCTATGCAAACTAAATTGCCAATTTTTGGAATCTGTTTGGGTAGTCAAATTCAAGCGTTAGCCGCTGGTGCGACAACCTATAAATTACCGTTTGGTCATCGCGCACAAAATCAACCGTGTCAGATTGAAGGCACCCAACGCTGCATATTAACCTCACAAAATCATGGATTCGCTGTTAAGGAATCAACCCTACCAAGTGATTGGTCAGTGTCTTTTAGAAATGCCAACGATCAATCCGTTGAGGGGATTGTACATAAAACCAAACCTTGGTGCTCGGTGCAGTTTCACCCAGAAGCCAACCCGGGGCCAGCTGATGCTAATTATTTGTTTGATGATTTTATCAAACTGCTATGAATAATACTTTACCAAAAAAGATTCTTTTACTTGGCTCAGGGGGATTAAAAATTGGTCAAGCGGGCGAGTTTGATTACTCTGGCTCACAAGCTATTAAAGCCTTCAAAAAAGAGGGGATCAAAACCGTTTTGATAAATCCTAATATTGCCACTGTCCAGACTGACCCCGACATGGCTGATGTGGTCTATTTTTTACCATTAACTTTAGATTTTGTTCAAGAAGTTATTGTCAAAGAAAAACCGGATGCCATTGCTCTAAGTTTTGGCGGACAGACGGCATTAAATGTAGGTTTAGAATTAGAGACAGCTGGTGTTCTCAAAAAATATAGTGTCGCAGTTCTAGGTACGAATACAAATAGTATCAGAGTAACCGAAGATCGTGATCTATTTGCCCAGACTTTACGTGCCATTAATGTATCAGTGGCCACTAGCACGGCGGTCACTACAATAAAGCAGGCTTTAACAGCCGCCAAGAAAATTGGTTATCCAGTGATGATTCGATCAGCCTTTTCTTTAGGTGGTGAAGGTTCTTCCAAAATTACTACAGCCCCCATGCTTAAAGCTCGCGCTGCTGAAGCTTTAAATAATGTGCCGCAGATATTAATTGAAGAATACTTGGGTGGCTGGAAAGAAATTGAATATGAAGTAGTGCGAGATAAATTTGATAACTGCATTACTGTTTGCAACATGGAAAACTTTGACCCGATGGGTATTCATACCGGTGAAAGTATCGTCATTGCACCATCACAGACTTTATCTAATTCTGAGTATCAAAAATTGCGCGATGTCGCGCAACAGGTGGTACGGCATCTACAAGTAGTCGGGGAATGCAACATTCAATTCGCCTTAGATCCGCACTCGAGTGATTATAGAGTAATCGAAGTTAATGCTAGATTATCACGCAGTTCTGCTTTAGCGTCTAAGGCTACAGGCTACCCTCTGGCATACATCGCTGCTAAATTAGCCATGGGATACTCATTGTTAGAGGTGAACAACTCTGTCACCGGTACTACTACCGCCTGTTTTGAACCAGCTTTAGATTATGTCGCCGTAAAAATACCACGCTGGGATTTAAAGAAGTTTAAACTGGCCGAGCGCACCATTGCCACTGAAATGAAATCAGTTGGCGAAGTGATGGCGATCGGTCGAACTTTTAATGAAGCCCTCCAAAAAGGTTTACGCATGTTAGGTACCGGCGATGATGGTTTGGTTGCCAACGCACGCTCTAATCCTGATTACATGTCTGATATTAAATTACCCACCGATCGACGAATTTTTGCTCTAGCGACAGCGCTGGAACACAAAGTTAGTGTTGATAAGCTGTATGATCTAACTAAAATTGATAAATGGTTTTTATTCAACCTAGCTGAAGTTGTGACTTATCAAAAAACTATTAGCAAAGATTTGACTCCAGTAGTTTTAAAACAAGCCAAGCAACTAGGTTTTTCTGATGGACAAATTGGTCGTTTAACCAAGCAGACTGAACAGCAAATTCGACAACTCAGAAAAACCCATCACATTATCCCGGTTATTAAACAAATCGATACTTTAGCGGGCGAATATCCGGCGCAAACTAATTATCTATATTTTACTTATCACGGTAGCGAACATGATGTGGCTTCAACTAAGCAGGGTATTATTGTGTTAGGTAGTGGCCCGTACAGAATTGGCTCTAGTGTCGAGTTTGATTGGTGTTGCGTACAAGCTGTTAAAACGATTCGCCAAAATAAACAGACCAGCATCATGGTGAATTGTAATCCAGAAACAGTTTCAACCGATTATGATGTGTCTGATAGACTTTATTTTGAAGAACTGACTTTAGAACGTATTTTAGATATCGTCGATTTTGAGCAACCCCACGGAGTGATCGTAGCGATGGGTGGTCAAACTCCAAATAATTTGGCGATGGATTTAATGGCTCATAAAGTACCCATATTAGGTACTAGACCCAAAGATATTGATCGCGCTGAAAATCGCTATATTTTCTCAAAATTATTAGATAAGATTGGTTTAGATCAACCCGCCTGGAAAGAAGTCACCACGATTTCAGCCGCTATGAAATTTGCTGATAAGTTTGGTTATCCAGTATTGATTAGGCCATCATATGTCTTATCTGGTGCCGCCATGAATGTGGCTTTCACACCGGAGAATCTTGAGCATTATCTCAAAGAAGCGGCTGAAGTTTCCAACCGTTATCCAGTAGTGATTTCAAAATTTATTGTGGGTGCTAAGGAAATTGAATTTGATGGTGTCGCCGATCACGGTGATTTAAAACTTTATGCCATGACCGAACACATCGAAAATGCTGGAGTTCATTCCGGTGATGCGCACGCCGTGTTTCCACCGCAACGCACCTACATTGAAACAATTCGCCGCACCAAACAACGTATGCGCCAGGTAGTGAAAGAACTGAATATTTCCGGACCATTTAATATCCAATTTTTAGCCAAAGACAATGAAATTAAAATTATTGAATTAAATTTGCGCGCCTCACGCAGTTTTCCGTTTGTGTCTAAATCATTAAAAATAAATTTTGCCGAGACGGCCACCAATGTTATGCTCGGCAAAACTGTTGAGGTTGATTACGGCCGATTCGATCTTGATTATGTCACCGTTAAAGCCCCTCAGTTTTCTTATAGCCGTATTAAAGGGGCTGACCCGGTCTTGTATGTCGAAATGGGTTCCACCGGTGAGGTAGCCGCCTTTGGTGATGGCTACCAAGAAGCCGTGCTTAAAGCGATGTTGGCAGCCGGCTACAACATTCCCAAACGGAAACGTCTGTTATTATCAGTTGGTCAAGATGCCCAAAAAGCTAAATTATTACCGTTTATTCAAAAACTCAATCATCATAACTATACTTTGTACGCTACTGAAGGGACGGCCGAATTTTATCGCAAACATAATATACCGATTAAAATTGTAAAAAAAGGCGCTGCGGTGATACGCTTAATTGAACAAAAACACATTGATTGCGTCATTAACATTCCACGCCAATATAATCATCGTGAATTAACCGATGGTTACCGCCTGCGCCGCGCGGCGATTGACTGGCATGTCCCATTGATAAGTAACGTGCAGATTGCTAAGATGTTTATAAATTCAGTCTGTAATCTAACTTTAAAAGATTTATTAATCAAAGCCTGGCATGAATACTAATATTATCACCACAGACAACTTCACTCGATCATGGATTGAACAGGTGCACACACGGAGTGCTGCTCTAATAAAGAATGGTTTTCAAGCAACTTTATCTGGAAAAATTATCACCACCTGTTTTTTTGAACCTTCTACACGCACCCGTTTATCTTTTACATCAGCTGCCCAGCGCCTAGGCGCCAGTGTATTGGGGTTTGATTCTGTCACGAGTACGTCTACCACCAAAGGGGAATCGCTCGAGGATACAATCCGAATGGTGTCAAACTACGGTGATGTTATTGTGATGCGTCATCCTGAAGCCGGTAGCGCCGACCGAGCGGCTCAGGTGGCCGGCGTACCTGTGATTAATGCGGGTGATGGTGCCAATCAACATCCCAGTCAAACTTTATTGGATCTATTCACGATTAAACAAGGTATTGGTAGACTTGATGATTTTACAATCTTGATGATTGGTGATATTGAACATTCTCGTGTTGTTCATTCACTATCCACCACGTTAAAGTTATTTAACAACGTGGAGCAGTTATTAATAAATCCATTAACACAAGATTATAAACCACATTTAAATAAAGCTGATATCATTTTGGTTACTCGGGTCCAAACCGAACGGTTTACCGATAAACATCAAGCCGATCTGCTACAAAACAGTTATAAAATCTCTCTGCAAGATGTCGAAGCCATGAAACCAACTTGTAAAATAATTAGTCCTTTACCCAGAACTAGTGAATTACCAACAAACATCGATGCTGTTCCGCAAGCCTACTATTTTCAACAAGCTTCCTTTGGTGTGCCCGTGCGCGCCGCTTTGCTAGAGAATGTGCTCGGCGTATGGTAACTTTACCCGGCCTGTTTGATTGCCACGTGCACTTTCGCACACCGGGCCAGGAGTATAAAGAAGATTGGGTGACAGGCTCGGCTGCGGCACTAGCTGGTGGAGTAGTTGGTGTAGTTGACATGCCTAGTAATGTACCGCCTGTTCTTACCCAAGCTGACTTACTGAACAAACAACGTCTCATAGAAAAAGTTAATCCGGGTATTGCGTACCGTCTACCACTTGGTGTCACTGACAAATCGCTTCAAGACACTTTAGCTGCTCAAGAACAGGCGTGTGGGATTAAAGTTTTTTTACAACCACACTCAACTGGCATGTTTGTGCGCAACGATGCCACTCTACACACTCTTTACCAAAATGCCACCAAACCAATCATGATCCATGATCATACTGGGGTTGATCGCATTATGCCGTTTGTTCGACAATACAAAAAACTAACTTATTTCTGTCACATTTCCACTCAAACTGAAGTAGAAAAAATTGCTCAAGCCAAACGTGAAGGCTTGCCGGTTTACGCTGAAGTTACCCTGCATCACTTATGGTTAGATGAAACCACTAAAACTCAACCAGTGAACCCGCCATTACGGACGGCGGCTGATCGGGCCGCTTTATGGGAAGGGGTAAGAGCCGGTGTGATCGATACAATTGCGACAGATCATGCGCCCCATTTAATCAGCGAGAGCAATCTGCCTGGTTTTCCAAGTATCGAGTTTTTCGTGCCGCTATTATTTACCGGACTAGCGCAAAATAAATTGAGTATCGATGATATTATACGATGCTGTGTTACTAATCCAACTAAACTATTTGGCTTTACTAGTCAGAAAAAAATCGACCTTGATCCAGACTGGAAATGGACCATTAGCCAAGCTGATATTAAAAGTAAATGTGGCTGGTCACCTTACTTAAATATGCCTGTACAGGGTAAGGTGCTTCGGGTATACTAGCCGATAATATGGCTCAGTTATGGCACAAAGGTTATAGCATAAACAAAGAAGTTTTAGCGTTTACAGTGGGGAACGATTACGCTCTTGATCAGGTGATGATAAAACATGATGTCTATGGCAGTATTGCCCAAGCCGCCATGTTGAAAAAAATCGGTGTCATCACAACCAAAGAATTTAAAACTCTACAGACTGCATTAAAAAAAATAATCATCCTGTGGGAAGACGGTAAGTTTATTGTCAAACCAGCCGATGAAGACGGCCATACCGCCATCGAAAACTATTTAGTTAAACAATTAGGTGATTTAGGTAAAAAAATACATACTGCTAGAAGTCGTAATGATCAGGTAGTAACGATGACTCGCTTATACACCAAAGAGCGCATTTTAGATTTGTATAATTTGACGATTAATTTGGCTGATAATTTTCTGACATTAGCGAAAGACAATGAGTTTGTACCCATGCCGGGTTATACTCACATGCAGCGCGCTATGCCGACATCGGGGGGAGTATGGTTCGATCAGTTCGCTGAAGCCCTACTAGATGATCTCCAACTGCTCAAAACCGCTTATCACTATAACGACATGAGCCCATTGGGCAGTGCGGCTGGTTTTGGTGTAAATATGAAGATTGATCGCGCTTATACAGCCAAACTACTAGGGTTTAGTAAAGTGCAAAATAATACCCTGTATGTGTCTTATACCCGTGGAAAAATTGAGGCGGTTATATTATTTGCCGTGAATCAACTTATGCAAACACTCGCTAAGTTTTCTAATGATGTCTTGATATTCTCAATGTCTGAAACTGGTTTTGTGGAGCTACCCCAAGAGTTTTGTACAGGTTCGTCCCTTATGCCGCAAAAAAAGAACGGCGATGTGTTTGAACTTACGAGAGGTAAAGCTAATGTGAGTTTGGGTTATTTAATCAGTACCATCGAAATGCAAAATGTTTTATTATCTGGTTATAATCGCGATTCACAATTAACCAAAGATCTACTCTGTAAGGGTTTGGATTTATATGAAAATACTGTTAAAGTGATGTTGGCGTTAACTAAAGGTATTACTTTAAATAAAACCAAATGTTTAGCGGCGTGTACACCGGAGATATTCGCCACCGATTACGCCCTGGATTTAGTGAAACACGGCATGCCCTTTCGTGATGCTTATCGCCACGTGAGTAATTCACTTGATGAGCTTGAGCAAATTGATCCAGTTAATAATATCCGGCAGAAAACCCATCTTGGTGCTAGTGGCAATTTACAACTAAACCAGATCAAACAGGCTGCTCAGTTAGAAAAAACCTGGGTTAAGTCTGAAACCAATAAATGGGTTAAAACAATTAATACATTGCTAAAATGATATCTTTTTTAAATGTAAAATTTAAAAACCCCTTAGTGCTAGCCTCGGGTATTCTAGGTGTTACAGCCGCTTCGATGAAAAGATGTATTGATTTAGGAGCCGGCGGTGTGACTGTTAAATCATTATCATTGCAACCACGCCCAGGCCATGTTAATCCAACCATGGGTGGTTTTGATAATTATTTTATCAATGCCGTTGGTTTATCCAACCCCGGTGTTGAGCAAGGTATAAAAGAATTAAAAAAATTCAAAAAGGTTTGCCAAGCACCATTAATTGGTAGTGTGTTTGCTGGCACATTAGAAGAATTTGGTACAGTGACGGATCAAATTGTCAAAGCTCCCATCGACATTTTAGAAGTAAATATATCTTGCCCTAATGTTGGTTCTGAATTTGGGGTACCATTTGCCTATAGTGTAGAGGCCGCTACGGCGATCACTAAAATGGTAAAAGCCCATGCCAAAGGGATACCAGTCTGTATGAAATTATCACCCAATGCTTGGAACATCGGCATTATCGCCGCTGCCTGTGAGCAAGCCGGAGCCGATGCCATTACTGCTATAAATACGGTTTCTGGTATGGTCATTGACAGTTCTTTTCAAACACCATTTTTAAGTAACAGTGTCGGTGGCATGTCTGGACCAGCCTTAAAACCAATTGCCTTAAAAGCCGTCTGGGATGTTTACAACTCAGTACACAATATACCGATTATTGCCACCGGTGGAGTTACTACCGGCGAGGATGCCATTGAAATGATGCTGGCCGGTGGCACACTCATTGGAGTTGGTTCAGCCGTGTTTTGGAGAGGCCCAGATGTTTTTGGAAAAATTATGAAAGAAATGGATCAATACATGACACAACATAAAATAAAAAACTTGACTACTTTAATTGGTAAAGCACACTCATGACACCTAAAATTGCTATCTTAAAAACTATTTCTCACGAAGCTGACAATGTGAAGGGGTTTACATTTAATTTTAATAATTTAAACTCACAACCTGGCCAGTTTGTCATGTTATGGTTACCCGGCGTGGATCAAAAGCCGTTCTCGATTGCGGCTGATAATGGTAAAACATTTACCACAGTAGTATTCAAGTTAAAAAATTTCACCACTGCGTTGTTTAAATTAAAACCAGGTGCCAAAGTAGGTGTGTCTGGGCCATATGGCAACCCATACACTTGGAAACCAAAACAACATGTTATAGCAGTAGGCGGTGGCTATGGTGCCGCACCATTAGTTTATTTGATAAACACTGTAAAAAAACAACAGTGTAGTTACGAATTATTAGTCGGTGCCAGAACAAAAGATCTATTACTTTACACTGATCATTTTCCAAAACATACTTTTCTGTCAACTAATGATGGATCGACTGGTTATAAAGGATTTATTACTGGCGTTCTTGAACAACGTTTACAGACCATTACTAAAACTCAGCTAAAACATACTACGGTATATGTCTGTGGGCCAGAACCAATGGAGTATGCTGTAGCAATGTTAGCAAAAAAATATGGTGTAGAATCTCAGATCAGTGTGGAACGCTACATGAAGTGTGGTTTCGGCGTATGTGGTCAATGTTGTATGGATGACACCGGTGAACCCATGTGCCAGGTGGGTCCAGTTATCACTGGTAAAAAGGCTTTATCATTAACAGAATTTGGCAAATATCACCGGGATAAATCAGGCCAAATTATTAATTACTAAATAATAGATTTTTTAGGTATGTCTGATCCAAAGCCACATGAGCATCGTCGTATAAGGGGAGAATTGAGCCGTTGGGGTGAAGCAGAGGCGAAACGATACGAAGCTGCTAAACATGGCCCGGATGGTAGACGTTTTTTGGATAATAATCTCTATGAAGTATTGGATGAAGCTGCCATTAAAGACAAAGTTGTAGCTGATATTGGTGCCGGCGCCGGACCATGGAGTGAGTATGCAATAAAATTAGGAGCTAGTCATGTCACCTGCCTTGATCTCAACCCGGCTATGATCGCACGAGCCAGAGAAAAATGGGGTGAAGCTGGTCCTCCGACAAATATTGATTTTGTAGTGGCCAATGTTGCCAATTTACCGTTGGACAATGATTCCCAAGATGTAGTTATGAGCATAAATGTTGGTTGCAATTTGCCCGAGGTTGGAGATGTCTTTAATAAACATTTTAATGAAGCTTATCGCGTGGCCAAGCCAGGAGCTATGCTTGTAGTCACTGCGCCAGACTCATTAAACACAGTTTTTACTGATGGAAATGAACCTAACGGAGAATCAGTTCAATCTGAGATCGATCAACTATGGGAAAGAGAGACAGACCATACGGTGGGCGGTGCAAAAAAAATACTTAGTACTTTAGTTCATATATTACGCGCAACATTTATTTTAGATAAAACTGGCAAACCAATTGTGATTACAGATAAAAATTCTCAGTTAGTGAAATCTGGCGATCCGATTTTACGAAAAATTCCTGGATTAGTAGTTGATAATAACTACCATACGGCTGCTGAATATCGTCAAGCTGCTCAAGCAGCTGGCTGGGAAATAGTTTCGGAAAGCAACGAATCATTTGCAGATGAAACCGAAAGAACAACCCATAATGAAGCAGGGTCTACTAATAAATTAGGGAAAGAATATATTGAGCACCCTCCATTTATCATGCTTAAATTAACTAAACAGCAGTAAATATACTTATGGAAAATTTATTAGCCATGTTAGAAGAAGTTGGTGCTGTAATGCCCAATGATCACTTTGTGGGCACGTCTGGGAGCCATTTTGATACTTACATCAATAAAGATGCTTTGTACCCCTACACCGATAAAGTAGCCATGGTAGGTGAGATGTTTGCCGAGGCATTCAAAACCTATAATGTTCAAGTTGTGGCTGGCCCAGCTTTAGGCGGTATTATTTTGTCCCAATGGACCGCGGCGGCTTTATCTAAACTGACCAACACAAAAGTATTATCTGTTTATGCTGAAAAAAAAGACGACACTTTAAAAATGACTCGCGGTTACGATAAAATCGTGGCTGGAAAAAATGTGGCGGTCGTGGAGGATCTTACAACCACAGGTGGCTCACTGCAAAAAGTAATCGACGCGATACAAACAGCGGGTGGCAAAGTGGTGGTGGCAGCAGTGATGGTAAATAAGAATCCACAACAAGTTAACAGTGATTTTTTTGGTGTGCCATTTGTGGCCTTAGCTGAAAAAATCGTGACAGTGTATCCAGCTGAAGAGTGTAAATTATGCGCGAATAATATTCCGGTTAATACAACTATCGGGCATGGCAAAATATTTTTTGAGTCAAAGAACAAATAATTTATGAAAATACAAGATCGTATCCAACTCACAAATAATGCCACCGCTAAGCGTTTATTTACCATCATGGCGGAAAAAGAAACCAATGTTGCTATCGCCGCCGATGTCACAGATGCCAACAGTTTAGTTAAATTGATCCAACAAGTGGGGGATAGTATCTGCGTGTTAAAGACCCACATTGATATCATTAGTGATTTTACACCGGAATTGATCACCACTTTGCTTGATCTAAAAAAGAAGCATAACTTTTTGATTTTTGAAGATCGTAAATTTGCTGATATTGGTAACACCGTAAAACTACAATACAGTGGCGGGATCTATAAAATTGCTGAGTGGTCAGATATTATAAACGCCCATGTTGTATCGGGGCCAGGCATCATTGAGGGTCTTTGGGAAGTTGGCAAAACGAAGGGGAGTGGATTGCTATTATTAGCCGAAATGAGTTCAGCTGGTAATTTAGCCACGGGTGATTACACTAAAACCGCCATAAAGTGGGCACAACAATATAGCGATTTCGTGTTTGGTTTTATCGGCATGAAAAAACTGATTGACGATCCTAAATTTATTACCATGACACCAGGTGTAAATCTAGCCGATTCTGGTGATAAATTAAAACAACAATATGTGACTCCCGAACAAGCCATTGCTGGTGGTTCAGATATTATTATCGTTGGTCGAGGGATCTATGGGGCGAGTGATCCGGGACAGATGGCAGAAGCCTACAGACAGGCTGCATTTTACCCCTAAGAAAAAATTTAGCGAACCATCCTAGCCCCCTGCAAGGGGGTTGGGGGTAAACTCCCAACAAATCTAAACGGTTCAACCTGATCCAATCTTATTTTTTGAAATGTTCCAACTAGTTGAGCATCAGCTGGGGCTGGAAACTCTATGGTAATCTGATGTTGATTACGGCCCAACCAATGATCTTTAGAATATTTTTCAACCAGAATCGTATCAATCGTACCGAGTCTGGGTGTTTGGTTACGCATAAACGTTTCTCCAAGCAAAGCAGTTAGCACTGCAAACCGATGTTTTTTTTCGGCATGGGTGACATTATCTTGAAACCGTCTGGCGGCTACGGTGCCGGGGCGTACGGAGTATTGAGCAATAAAAGCCATATCATAACCCACTTGTTCCATTAAACTGTATGATTCAGCAAATTCAGCTTCGGTTTCGCCACAAAAACCAACAATGATATCCGTTGATAATGACACATTAGGAATGCCGGCTTTAATACGAGTAATTAAATCTAAATAATGTTCGCGTGTATAAGGCCGATTCATCCGGCGTAACACAGTTGAGCTACCCGATTGGGCTGGCAGATTGATCTGTTTGCACAATTTTGGATACTGCGCGATAACCTCAATCACATCATTAGTGAAATCGCGCGGGTGGGGAGCATGGAAACGAATCCAAAACTCACCGGGTAACTCGGCCACACTTTTTAGCAACTCAGCAAAACTGATTTCTGCATTCGGTTTATCTAAACCATATGAATTCACATTTTGACCCAACAGGTGAATATCTTTATAGCCACGTGAAATTAAGTCGGTAACTTCATTGATAATATCCTGAGATGGGCGCGACCTTTCGCGGCCCCGGGTGAAGGGGACAGCACAATAGGTACAGTATTTATCACAACCTTTGGCAATTGGCACCCAAGCCCGAAACGTCGAGTTATGAATTGGTTGGATAGCAAAATACTCCATTTGATCACGCAGATTAACAGTAGTTTCAAGATTGGTTTGCGCTAATAGTTGGGGTAATTTTGGAAGATCTTCAATATCAAAGACCAGATCAAACTTGGGTGTGAGTTTTGTTTTATCATGCGGCAAAACACAACCGGTCAGTAAGGTGATCAAATCTCCGGTCTGTTGGCGTTTTTCCCACCAGCGGAATTTACCATAAATGCGATCCACGGCTGATTGTCTAATGGCACAGGCCACTACTACAATCACATTGGCCGTGGTGTCTGTGACAGCGCGGGTATAGCCCATTTTTGTCAGCACACTAGCCACGCGTTCACCGTCAGATTTATTGGTCTGACAGCCTAAGGGCCAGATGAAGTAGGTTTTAGACATAGCGGGAGGATTATAGTATACTCAACCATATGTTACAACACCCTACATTATCACAATTTGTCCTCGATCAAGAAAATAAAACCGGTGGCAGTGGCGAGTTTTCTAAAATATTATTAGATATTGGCGTGGTCGGTAAAGTAATTTCGCGGGAAGTAAATAAAGCCGGTTTAGTGAACATTTTTGGTGAAGCGGGCATGGCTAATAGCTCTGGTGATACGGTTAAAAAACTGGACGTTTTATCCAACGAATGGTTCGTAAAATACCTATCCAAAACCGGTCACTTTGCCGCCCTCGCCTCCGAAGAGGAGACTGATATTGTCTTAGTACCCGGCGGTGAAAATAATGAGTATGTCATTGCGTTCGACCCATTAGATGGCTCATCGAATATTGATTACAACGTCTCAATTGGTAGTATTTTTTCTATCCATCACAGAATCAGTCCAAAAGGTCAGTCGGCTACTTTGGAAGATTTTTTACAACCAGGTAAAGATCAGGTGGCGGCTGGATACATTTTATACGGATCAAGCACCATGTTAGTTTATACTACGGGTCATGGTGTGCATGGCTTCACCCTCGATCAAAGTATCGGTGAGTGGTTGTTATCTCATGAGGCTATTCACATACCGAGCACCTGTGATGTTTATTCGGCCAACGAGGCTTATATTCATACCTGGTCAGAACCAGATCGCTTATTTTTAGATAACTTTAAAAAAGTTAACCCAAAATGCACGTCCCGTCATATTGGTTCACTGGTCGCTGATATTCATCGTAATATATTAAAGGGGGGATTATATTTTAGACCGTATGATGATGCCGCCAAGCAAACAGCTAAGTTGCGCTTAAATTATGAATTAAAACCTCTGGCCATGATTATTGAACAAGCCGGTGGCGTCGCCACATCTGGTACCGAACGGATTTTAGATATCAAACCAAAGTCATTACACGCCAAGTCACCGATGGTGGCTGGTAATTTAAAACACCTTCCCCTTCCTAAAAAATAACCTTATTCCTAACTCCCTCCTACGATAGGAGGGTTGGGGAGGTGTGTTCGCGAATGTCAATTTTCAACACTTCAACAAACTCATCCAATGTCATTGTACCAGTGTCTTTTGAACCTCTTTTCCTAACAGCTACCATTTTACCTTGCACTTCTTTATCGCCCAATACAACCATATAAGATACTTTTTCACTGACAGCTGTTCTAATCTTGCTACCTAAGGTTTCACTGGCCATATCAACCTCAACTCGAATATGATTAGATTCTAACTGTTGCTGTATTTGTTTGGCATACTCGAAATGGCCTTCACCCACGGCTAGCAATTTAACTTGCACCGGAGCCATCCAAGTAGGGAAATTACCGGCAAAGTGTTCAATCATAATGCCCAACCAGCGCTCCACCGAACCCAACACTGCCCGATGAATCACTACTGGACGTTGTTTGGAACCATCAGCGGCAATGTAATGTAAATCGAAACGATTGGGTAAATTAAAATCTAATTGTACAGTAGAAAGTTGCCACTCACGACCAATGGCGTCTTTTACCATGAAGTCCAATTTTGGACCATAAAAGGCCGCTTCACCTGGCACTACTTTATAGGTGATATGGCGTTTAGAAATAATGTCTTCTAAAATCTTTTCCGCATTATCCCAAATAACCGGCTCACCCAAATATTTAGCCATGTCATTCGGATCACGCGTGGAAATACTTACCCAGAAATCATTCAGTCCAAAAGCCTGATAGACCGATTGGATTAAATCTAAAATGTTATTAATCTCCGTTTCAATTTGATCTGGGCGCAGGAAAATATGGCAATCATCTTGGGTTAACGCGCGTACCCGGGTTAAACCGGCCAACTCACCGGATTTTTCATTGCGATACACTGTGGTAGTGGCTGTCCAACGTAACGGTAAATCGCGATAACTGTGTGGCTGACTCTTATATAACATCATGAAGTGTGGGCAATTCATTGGCTTTAAATAGTAGTCCTGGTTGTCCAGTTTTATGGCTGAAAACATCGCATCGTATTTTCCTAAGTGCCCGGAAGTTTTATACAAAGTATCTTTGGCGATGTGTGGTATCCAAATATTTCTAAAACCCAGTTTGTACTGTTCGGCTTCAATAAAATCCTCAACTGCCTTACGTAAAGCCGCTCCCTTGGGATAGAACAGGGGAAAACCTGGCCCAATTTCATCAATCACGGTAAATAAACCCAGTTCTTTACCCAATTTTCGGTGATCGCGTTTTTCAGCCTCTTGCAGTTGAAGCAAGTAATCATTTAGTTCTTTTTTACTGGCAAATAGCAAACCATAAACCCGAGTCATTTGAGCATTCTTAGCATCGGCTTGCCAATATGCCCCAGCCAGTTTCGTTAATTTAAGACCAACCCCCATTAATTCTTTGGTGTTTTGGACATGACCACCCTGACATAAATCAGTAAATGGCCCGGAATGGTAAAGATGAAGTTGTTCACCTTGTTTGGAAAATTTTTCTACCAACTCTTGTTTAAAGGGTTGGTCAGCAAAAAATTTCTTGGCCTGTTCAGCAGTAACATCTTCACGTACAAATTCATGCTGACCATTTATTATTTTACGCATCGCCACAGTAATTTTTTCTAAATCAGCTTCTGTAATCGGTTGTGGTGGTAAAACATCATAATAAAACCCATTATCAATTACTGGGCCAGTACCCAACTTTGTACCAGGATAAAGCTGCACTAGAGCGGCCGCCAGCATATGAGCGGCTGAATGTCGAAGATGATTAAGATCCATTTATTGAGCGATTATAAGATTAATTTGTTGGGCTAAAGCCGGTGTCCGCTCCAACCAGAAGGGGACAAAGGTGACTTGGACACTATCAATTTGTTCATAGTCACTTAAGACATTTTGAATTTGCTGCTCTGTTTTGTCCGTTAAGATCGTCGGATCAATAAAGTCCAGATTCTCCACTTGTCCAGTAGTTTCAACGTCGCCGGATAAAATCCATTCATTACCATCAAAATTTGCTTCATAAGTTAACGGCGCATCTTTGGTAATTGGCTCGTTATCATTGAGTAATAATTTACGAATCGCGGCCGTAGCATCTGGCAGCACGACAGATTTGCCCACACTATGCACCTCGACCGAATTAACTTCATCACCCACGGTGCCATTTACCTCTTGTGCGGTAAGGTTTACTTCTCCCGCCAATGCCGCCTTAGCCGCGTGCTTAGCGACAGTAATAATTTTGTCAGTTAAAACAACTTTTTTAATAACCCCACCAGTCATGGGCGAGGTACTTTTGGCGTATATTTGTGCTTTGACACTATCGTGTAGTGCCACAATTTCAAAATGATCTGGTTCAATATTACCACTCGCTCCGGCGGCATCGGCATAAACCGGTACCTCAATACTTCCTCCAGCTGGCACGGTCACTGTTTCGTCGGTGTGAAACAGAATGCCACTATCCGACAACAATCGAGTGGTTCGCACTAATGGTTGGTTACTACTAGTTTCGTCGTAAATAGTCACCGTGCCGGTAGCCACTGCATCTTCGCTAGCATTAGCCTCATAATCGGTAAAGGTAAAGGTTTGATCAATGGGTGTTTCGGTTATTTCTAAACCAAGGTCTGTTGTAGAATACTGAAAAGGTACTTTAGCCGGCACATCACGCAATTTTACAGCAACTGTAGTTTTGCTGAAAGCCACATAAAACACCGCCGCAACCAAAACGGCCACCACTAGGATGAATACAATTAAGACTGGGGAGAAATAGCGCTGTAAGCGTTGTGGATGTGTCATGGGGCTTATTATACCAAAACCACCTGATCTTCGCCAAGGAGCTGACTAAGTTGCGTCACAGCCTCCCGTTTAATACCACTATCGGTTTTTAATATTTTCTGCTTGGTAACCAAATACACGGGAATTGATCCGGGTGAGGTTTTAAAAACATGCTTAGCTGCCTGAGCTTGATCGGTCGATGTTGTGCCGGTTAAATTAACCAGCACAAATTCTTCTGGCCACGGCGTGATGGTTTCGGCAATCAATTTGGTTTGTCCATCGCGCTTGCTAATTTTTCCTTGCACCGCCACACACTGGCCTTCACTTAAAACGGTTTTTAATTTCTGTACAGCGCTGGCAAATAACACTACCTCTAACTGAGCTGTACCATCACCACATTGAAAAAACTGCATCGCATCACCAGACTTTGTCGTGATCCGTTTTAGTTGTTGCACCAAACCTAAACACTGCACGGGGCTATTCACCCGCTGCTCAGCGGCACTGGCTAGTGTTATCATCCCGGGCAATTTTAAACGTTGCACTTTAGCCAGGGGATGGCCTGATACATACAAACCCAATAAGGTTCTTTCCCATTCCAATTGTTGGCGTCTGATAGAATTTGCGGCTGGCTGTAAATACAGTTTCGGTGAAAGCAATATCGAGCCACTAAAAAGATTACCCTGCCCGGATAAAGCATCTTGTTGCGCCTGACGATTATATTGTAATAACGTTTCTACATTAGCCAGTAAGGTAGAGAATTCTCCAAACGCTATCAGCGCACCCGACATGATTAAACTTTCCAATGATTTCTTATTTAAATCTTTATGTTGAATGCGGCGTAAAAAATTTTGGATATCAGTAAACGGTCCATTAGCTTTGCGTTCTGAAATAATATCTGTAATTAAGTTTTGTCCAACATTTTTTATAGCCGCTAAACCAAATCTAATACGCGGCTGTTTGGGTAAAGATTCCCGCACCACGGTAAAAGTAGAATAACTTTCATTGATATCAGGTGGTAAAACAGCTATCCCCATACTGCGAGCCTCTTCCACTTCAATGGCAATCCGATCAGAATCAGCCTGATCGGAAGTTAATAAACTAGCCATGAACTGAGCCGGATAATTGGCTTTCAAATAAGCCGTTTGATACGCAATTAAAGCATAGCCAGTCGAGTGAGACTTATTAAAACCGTAGTGCGCAAATGGTTCAATAAACTCCCACAATTGTTCGGCAATACGTTGCGACACACCATTGGTTTCGCAACCAACAATAAATTTTTCTTTCTGTTCATTTAATAACTTTTCAATTTTTTTAGCCACCGCTTTAATTAAAAGATAGCCCTCACCAGCCGTAAAACCAGCCACGTCTCGCGCCATGGCCATCACTTGTTCTTGATAAACTAAAATGCCGTAGGTTTTTTCCAGAATCGGTTTTAATTGCGGTATTAAATATGTCACTGTGCGTTTTTTATGTTTGCCTGAGATATATTCCGGAATCCGCTCCATCGGCCCTGGTCGATACAGCGCCACCATGGCAATGATGTCCTCAAACTCAGTTGGCTTTAATTCGCGCAAGTAGCGTTTCATGCCGGAACTTTCTAATTGAAAAATGCCAGTGGTTTGACCGGTTTGAAATAGACGATAGGTTTTTTTATCAGTTAACAAAAGATTATCCAGCGCTACAGTAGTGTCGGTCGTTTTTTTAATTAGCGCCAAAGTTTGTTCAATGATGGTGAGATTTTTTAATCCCAAAAAATCCATCTTTAACAAGCCGAGTCTTTCAATGGGGTGCAATGAATACTGGGTTACGATGTCGTGTTCACTGGTGGAGGAATACTGCACCGGTGTATAAAATTGTAAAGGCTCCTTAGTAATAACTACACCACAGGCATGGGTTGAAGTATGACGCACTACACCCTCCAGTTTTAAAGCTTGGTCAATTAGCCGGGTGGCATCGGCATCAGACTGATATAACAGTTTTAATTCCGGTACTGTCTCAATGGCGACTTGAATCGATGTAAACATGGGAATCATTTTGGCGATGGTATCACAAAAACCATAGGTTAAACCTAACGCTCGTCCAACATCACGTACTGCGGCGCGCGCTGCCATGGTACCAAAAGTAATAATCTGTGCCACATGATCTTTGCCATATTTAGATTCCACATATCGAATTACTTCGGCCCGCCTGGTATCGGCAAAATCCAAGTCGATATCAGGCATACTAACCCGTTCTGGATTCAAAAACCGTTCGAACAATAAATCATATTTCAATGGATCAATCTCGGTAATACCGGCTAAAAATGCCACAATGCTACCAGCCGCACTACCTCGACCCGGACCAACCACAATGTGGTTTTCTTTAGCCCAATTAACGAAATCTTGCACAATTAAAAAATATGAGGCATAACCGGTTTTTTTGATAACGTCTAACTCATAAATCAAGCGGGCCCGCGCTGCCGACACATGCTCACCGCTATAATGTTTGGTAATATTATTTTCACATAGTTCTAACAATACCTGGTTGTCATTTTTACCGGGTGGTAATTCATAAAAGGGGAGTTGGATCACACCTAAAGGAATGTCTATCTGACAACGTTGAGCAATCACCTCAGTTTGCGTAATGGCCTCAGGTATATCTTTGAATAATGCCATCATACTGTCAGCCGACGCTAGTGAAAAATCATCATGCCGCATCGATAGGCGATTAGTATCAGACACAGATTTTTTAGTGTGAATACAGACCAAAATATCCTGTGCCTCCGCGTCAGTGGGTTGCAAATAATGGCTATCAGCCGTGGCGACTAACTTAGCACCGGTTTGAGTGGATAATTTTATTAAACTATTATTAACTATTAATTGTTCTGGAGTGTTAGTATGGCGTTGGAGTTCCAAAAAAAAGTTATTTGGACCAAATATTTTTTGATAACGAGTGATCGTATCAACAGTGTGTGCCTCATCGTGTTGTAAAATTGACCGGGCCACTTGGCCACTTAAACAACCACTCAAAGCGATCAGGCCCTCATGATATTGTTGCAGTAAATCAAAATCAACTCTGGGGCGATAATAAATCCCTTCCAAATGTGCCTGGCTCACTAGCCTAATTAAATTAAAATAACCTGACAGGGTTTCAGCTAAAACCACTAAATGATACGGTTTATCATCCTGACGCGGTTGCCGATCAAACCGTGTCCGTTGGGCGACGTACAGTTCGGCACCAATAATCGGTTTAATCCCAGCGGCTTTACACGCTTCATAAAATTCAATCGCGCCATATAATACACCATGATCGGTCAAAGCCAGATGGCTAAAACCTTGTTGTTTGGCATAATCAACCAACTGGTCAATTTTCGGTAAACCATCGAGCAACGAGTAGTGGCTATGAACATGTAGGTGAGTAAACGACATAAGTGGCGGCATTATACCAACTGTGTTACACTATGGCTAATATGCCAATAAAACCACGCTCCATACAAATCAATCAAACTAAAAGACTACGCAACTGGCCAAGCTTAATGGCAACAGTGGCGTACTGCTGTGCTGGGCTATCTATCATTCTGGTATTTGCCCAATTTGCCTTGTACAGTAACCAGTATAATCAATTATTTAATAGCGATGTTGTCTCGGCTGTCACTTTAACGAATGGTCAGACATATTTTGGCCACATCAAGAAGTATGGGCCAGGTTCGTTGGTGCTATTTGATGTTTACTATTTACAAGTCAGCCCAAAGACAGATACCACAAATACTGCCACTGATACTAACACTGATACGACCACACCCGATAATGGGGTGAAACTCAAAAAATTAGCGGATGATTTTTATAAACCAAACAATTATATCATCATTAATCGCAATGAAATTCTATTCTGGCAACACCTCACAGATTCTTCTCCGATTATAGATGCAATAAACAAATATCAAGCTGAAAACTAATCGTCAGAGCGACGCTTTTTCTTTGACGATTTACCGGCCAGGGCGCGCACAATATCTAGCACTGAGCCAATTTGGTCAACAGATTCGTTAACTTTATCTTTGATGACTTTCACACTGGCATCTAACTCTTCCATCTTATCGCGAAAATCGGTAATCATTTCGTTACTCTGTCTGGTGATCTGAACTAGATAATACATTATCCAGATTAAAAAAATGGTGAATAGTAAAATACAAACTGACACTGTAACATACAAAATATCCTGGGTAGTGAAAATCATATAATTTTATATTTATTTAAATCTTATAGTTGACTTTAGTATAGCACAGCCTTAAACTTGTTTCTATATGGATGATTTAGAAGGGAAGGATTTACAGTGGGCCTATTGGTTTAACACTCATAAAGACCAAGTTTACACAGCCTTATATGGTGTGGGCATTGCCGCAGTGTCGATTTTGTGGCTGGTTAATATTGTGCTATTGGTCATATATTTAGTTAATGAACCCAAAACCAATACTGCCATAAATGAATTGGGTACAACTAACGTGATTTACGATTCAATCAAAGCGCCGGAGGCGTTAATTATCAAAGAGGTGAAAGTTTTGCCGCATACCAGTGCGGTATTTGATGTTTATGCCATTGTGACAAATCCAAATTCTACCCAGGTGGGAAATTTTACTTATACATTTAATGTCCTGGGCAAGCCGTACACTTTTAAAGATGGTGTCATTTTGCCGGGTGAAACCATTTATTTAGTAGCCAATAACATTTCCGGTCAAGCCACCACTCAAACTGAAGCGACTCTGGTGCCGTCTGATGTAACGTGGCATCGCGTGCGCGGCCCACAGATTCAAACAGAGTTTACTATTAAAGATATCAAAGTCGGACGAACGAATTTATCGGTTACTACCGCACCGGAAAAAACCACCATCGAAAACATTAACTCAAATACCAATAGTTCTGAATTCGCGACACCAGAAACAAATACCAACACACCGCCGATCCTCGGTGAAACCATAACACAATTAACTAGCACGCTCACTAATGCCAGTGCTTACGGCTTTAAAAAGGTTATCGTCACCGCTGTAATAAAAGATTCAACCAATACTATTGTTGGCATTCAACAACAAGTGCTGACCAATGTAGCGTCATTTCAAGATTATCCTTTAGCGTTCAATTGGCGGCGTTTGTTTGAGGCTACTGCTACGGGGGAAGTAACCGTGACAACCAATGTCCGCGACAGTGGAAACTTAATCTTGCCATGAAATCACCTGATTGGTGGCTAGTCTCCGGTACTGTCTTGCTAATGTCTGTTAGTACCGTCATTTTGTATAGTTTAAACCAAACCCCAACTTCCGATTCACTCCGCTTTGAAAAGCAACTGGCCTTTATTGTGTTAAGTTTAGTGACATTAGGCATTACCAGTCAAATTAACTATCGCCGTATCCTGCAATATGCTTATATTGGCTATTTAGTATGGTTCTTAGTGCTAATTGCTGTATTAATATTCGGAACTACAGTCAACGGTACGACGGGTTGGTTTCAATTGGCCGGCATAAGCATTCAACCGGTTGAATTTGCCAAAATTGCTTTTATCCTAGCGGCCGCTCGTTTTTTGGCGGATAACAGTTTTAATATGGAAAAATGGGGCACCGTAGCACGCTTTGGTGCTATGTTCGGTTTATATTTTGCCACAGTGTTACTGCAGCCGGATCTAGGTTCGGCTCTTATATTGGGTGGTATTGCTTCTGTGATGGGTTTAGCCACCTCCATTCGGCCGCGCCAATTACTGCTCATTGGCGGTGTCGCTTTACTGGTTGGAGTATTGAGCTTTTCATTTTATTTGGATGATTTTCAAAAAAACCGTCTGCTGACTTTTGTTAATCCAGAAAATGACCCGGCTAAATCTGGGTATAATGTCCGTCAGGCCATTATTTCGGTCGGTTCAGGCGAATGGTTTGGACGTGGTTTAGGGCTTGGTCCGCAAAGTCAACTCAGTTTTCTACCTGAGCGCGAAACAGATTTTATTTTCGCAGTGATTGGTGAAGAATTAGGCTTTATTGGAGCTGGCACCGTCGTGCTAATTTTTGCGGCCATGATCTGGCGACTATGGCGCTTGAGCCGTGAGTTACACGATGACGTAGCGCGCTACATCGTAATTGGATATGTCGCCATGTTGTTCGGTCAAGTTCTAATAAACATTGGCATGAACATTGGTGTTATGCCTGTCACTGGTATACCATTGCCATTTATTAGCGCCGGCGGCAGTTCATTATTGGCCATGTCATTTGGTTTAGGTATAACCCTAAATGCTCTCACTGAACTCAAACGTTGACAGACTAGTATTTTTTTTGTAGAATGCGCTTATGCATAACATTAGTAAAACTATTGGTGCGCTTGAGAAGCTGATGGCGGTTTGCCCGCATTGCCGCGCCGGTTATGCACAGTTAGACACGGCCATAGTAAGCGAGAACCACGGGGCTGAGTTAGTGCATGTGAAGTGCCGCACTTGCCAATGTGCGACGGTTGCATTACTATTGAGCACCGGACCTCTAGTTAGCTCCATTGGCCTGGCTACCGATCTATCATTAGATGATGTGGCTAAATTTCGTAGCGCCGGTCGTATAACTGAGGACGATTTACAAGCGTGTCATCGCTGGTTTAATAACAAGAACGTAGTGACAGAAATTATTAATTTACATATTTAGTATGACCCAGACTGAGGCTATTACATTGCAGGCTAAGACAAGAACCGTGTTAGGAAAAGCTGTAAAAGAATTACGTAAAACCGGTGTCGTACCCGGTGTCGTTTATGGACATGACACGACCGCAACTAACATTCAAATTGATGCTGTGGCTCTAGAAACGGTCTATCGTCAGGCTGGTTTAGGTGGTAGTTTGATCGATTTATCGATTGATGATAAAAAAACTGTCCCAGTAGTTATTCAAGAATTAACGCGTGATTATTTAACAGACAAGTTAGAGCATGTTGATTTTCATGCTGTGAGAATGGATGAAGTGATTTCTGCCCAAGTGATGTTGATATTTACCGGTGAAGCACCGGCGGTAAAAGGCTTAGGCGGTACCTTTATTAAAAATAAGGATCATATTACTATTAAATGTTTGCCCAGTAAGTTGTTTAAAGACGTGACGGTTGATATTAGTAAACTTAAAACCTTTGAAGATAGTGTTAAAGTCAGCGACATCACTCTACCAGATGGAGTTCAAGTGGTTGAGCAACCCGGTGAAATTCTGGCCGTAGTTGAACCACCGCGCAGTGATGAAGAATTAGCCTCATTGAACGCTAAAGTGAGTGAAGACGTGACCAAGGTTGAAGGTGTGATTAAGCCAACAGCAGAAGTAGAACCGGCTCCAGCCAAAACAGACAAAAAATAACCTAGTCTATGGATAAAAGTTGGAAGGAAAAAATAAAAGATCTCTGGTGGAGGTTTAAACGTAATCGCGCAATCAAAATTTTAGCTTTAGTGGTGTTTGGTTTAATCGCCTTATTGGCGATATTTTATGCTGTATTAAACTACTACGGGAAACTCCCTTGGCAAACTGCTACAACCACACTGTCTGATAATAGTAATGAACAAATAGCCCCACCAATTGAAGTGCCCGCTACCAAGCGCTTTCCAATAGCAGTGATGATTGAGAATCTCGTTTCCATTAGACCGCAATCTGGTTTGGATAAGGCCAGTGTTGTTTATGAAGCCTTAGTCGAAGGTGGCATTACTCGTTTTATGGCCATTTACACAACAGATACTGACATTCCACTGATCGGACCGATTAGAAGTGCTAGATTATACTTTGTTGACTTAGCTGAAGAGTATGGTGGCTTATATGCCTATGTCGGTGGAAGTCCACAAGCTTTAGGCGCAACAGATACTTCAACCTATATTACAGACTTAAACCAATACTATAATTCAGAATACTATTATCGTAATGAGGAAATTTCTGCTCCGCATAATTTATTTTCTAATTCTGAATTGTTTAGTTATGCGCTGCGTGATCTAAATTTAGTACAAACTGAAGCTACTTACCGTCCATTTAATTTAAAGGATCACATTAGTTCAGACGAGCGACCAGCCTCAGTGGCACCGATCACTATAAATTTTTCGACAGCCGACTATCAAGTTGAATGGCATTACAATCCCGCAACGAATTTATATACCCGCTGGAATGGGGGAGTAGAGCAAGCTAATATCACAGCTTCAGATATTATTATCCAACGAGCGGAAACCACTTTGCTTGAACCGGCTACAGGCCGACTTGATATTAAAACTATCGGGCAAGGCTATGCACTCTTATTTCAAGATGGAGCAGTCGAGACAGGCAGTTGGGTTAAGACCACGCGTGGTGAACGCACTCATTTTAATGATGCCTCTGGCAGCGAATGGGCATTGAATCGAGGTCAAACTTGGATTGAGTTGGTGACACTAGATACTCCGGTCACTTACTAATATGACGCTTAATAAAAAATTGGGTTTGATTGCCGGTGTCGTCACTATCATGGCCTGTGCCGTGTGGGGTGGTATTTTATATATTGCCATGCAAGCACCAGTTGATCTGGTAACGACAGATAAAACATCTACCACTGAAACATCTACCACCGTTGTTACCGACCAAAATCAACCGTCTGATGAACTAGTAGCGCGCCGCATTGATGGAGTTTTAGTACCAACCGATCAAGCTAACCTTTGGCCGCTTGGTATCATGATTGAAAATGCTGCCTTTGGTGGTGTGCGCCCACAATCAGGTTTGAGTTTTGCTCAAGTTGTATACGAAGTACCGGTTGAGGCTGGCATCACGCGCTTTATTGCTTTTTTTTCCGGTGACCTACCAGATGCCCTTGGCCCGGTACGCAGTGCTCGACCAACCTTTTTGGAATTTAATTCAGAATACGATGGCTTATTTGCTCACGCCGGTGGTAGCCCGGAAGCGATGCAGGCAGTTGATGGATTATCTGTCCGAGATTTGTCAGCTTTAGGAGCGGAAGCAAAATATTTTTACAGAAACTCAACCTTGGTGGCACCACATAATTTGTTTACCAGCGGCACTTTACTGACGCAGGCCAGACAAGATAAAGGTTTGGCCCAATCTCTGCCAATTTATGAGAGTTGGTTATTTAAAGATGATACACCGGTCGCTCAACCCAGCCTTGCTCCATTGAGTATTGATTTTGGTTCCGGCCCACTGTATGCCGTCGATTATACTTACAATCCAACCACTAATAGTTATGACCGCAAGAATGGTGGGGATCCTCAAACCGATGCGATTACTGGTCAAGTCATTTCGCCGAAAGTGGTTATTGTGCAAATGGTGCCACCCGGAGTTTTAACCGGCACTGAGGGTAGAATCAACTACGCTGTCACTGGTAACGGCACAGCTTACATTGCTCAAGATGGCGCCGTCATAGCTGGTCAATGGAGTAAAACCGATCGTCAATCTAGAACAATTTATCGAGATGCCACCGGCAATAAATTATCATTAAACCGTGGTGCCATTTGGATAAGTATAGTGCCAACCACCGGTAAAGTGATATTGCCAAATATAGGCACTAATTGATATACTGTATGCATATGAAAAAATACACATCTATATTACCACTTGGTCTGACAGTGTTACTCGGGCTAGGTGTCGGTTGTACTACACCAAGTACAACAACTAATACTTCTGCTACCTCAACAGATGAGACAGCGTTAATAGCGGACGATACCATCACAGTTGAAACCAGTGATGTCTACGGAAAAGACATTGATGGCGTCACGCGTTATCCAGATTCAATTCGCAGTTATTATTCAAAAAACGATTCTGAAGCTGATGTAACTTATCAAACCACCGCTGGTGTAGAAGAAGTGCGCCAATATTTTAATGATCAATTAACTAAAGCCGGCTGGACAAATTCAGAAGAAGCGACCGATTACATGGAGTATATAAAAGGGGATAGTCAAAATCCTGAGATAATGACAGTCTATTTCACTGAATACAAAACACAAGGTGTGGTTGAATATGAATTAGTCGATGAGGCCGCGATGACGGACACAGCTGAACTTGATTTCTAAAAAACGGTCTCATTCTTTATTTAGCGCCGTTGCGCTACTAGTTGGTACCGCCGTTGGCGCAGGAGTGTTTGGATTACCTTATGCGTTTGCTCAAGCCGGAGTTTTTGTCGGAATTGTTTATGTGCTTGTGATTGGTTGTGTTCTCTTGTTTGTAAATTTGGCGTATGGTGAAATTGTCAGTAGTATACCTGGACACCATCAATATACTGCCTATGTTGAGAGGTATTTAGGAAAGCGCTGGAAAATACTGGCAGTTTGCTCAATGTGCTTAGGATTTTATGGAGCTTTGAGTGCCTACTTAGTTGAAGTAAATAAGCTTTTATTTGCCCTGTTTGGCCAATCGTGGATTGGACTGGTATATTTTTCTTTATTGGCGCTCGCTTTATTAGTTGGCATTCGAGCTGTCGGCGTTTTGGAAAAAATACTGATGATTGTGATGCTGTCTTTGATTACTATTTTTACTGTCTATGCGCTACCACACATCAACATCAGTAACTATACCACTGCGAGTGGTGCAAATATATTTTTGCCATACGGCGTGGTGTTATTTGCGCTGGCCGCTGCCTCGGCCATACCGGAAATGAAAGAAGTGCTGGGAAATAACCGGTCAAAACTGTACTTGGCAATTATTATTGGATCTATTATTCCACTAGTAATATATTTAGTCTTTCCGATTGTCACAGTGGGCATTACCGGCAGTAATACAACTGAAAGTGCTGTGCTTGGTTTAGGAAAAGCGCTCGGACCACAAGTTTTGTGGTTAGGTAGTATTTTTGGTTGTATCACAATGACCACATCTTTTCTGGTGCTCGGTTTGGCACTCCGAGAGATGTTTCAGTATGATCTGCATATCAAGCCAACCTTAGCCTGGTTTATCACATTACTCCCCCCGCTGGTGATCTTAGCCCTAAACAATCTGAGTTTTATTGAAATTCTTGGCATCTCCGGTACATTTATTGGGGGGATTGATGGTATAATTATCATGCACATGCATCGTCAATTGCGTAACATAAACCATGCCAAATCATCTTTTATTTTACATGGTTTAGCTTATTTAGTTTTTATTGGTGGTATTGCCTATGAAATTTGGATCGTGGCTCAACGATTATCGTAAGTATAGATTATTGGAAATGATTCCCGGTTTGTTGTCTTGGGGTACTTTAATTGGTGCTGTTTTATTAACGATAATTACGCCTATCACCATGGTTTATGTTGTTATTGTGTACGATTTTTACTGGATGGTAAAAGTGGCATACATTAACACTTTTCTCGTTATTTCCTTTTTTACTTACAAAAAAACCATGCGCATCAATTGGCCAGATAAACTAAAGACCTTGAACAATACTGAAATCTATCATATAATTTTTATCCCTAACGCATCAGAAAATATTAATGTAGTTGAATCCACATTTGCGGCTTTAGCTAAAACCAACTATGACCCAGACCGGCTTTGGATCGTGTTTGCCGCTGAAGCTCGTTTTCCTGGCAGTATTGCCAATGGTCTAGCGATGCAACAACGCTACGCCGATCGTTTTGGAAAAATTATTGTCACCACCCATCCTGATAATATTCCAGGTGAAATTGCTGCCAAAGGAGCCAATCTAACCTTTGCCGGAAAATATATTAAGCCACTAATTGACCAAGCCGGTTTGCCTTATAAAAATATTTTGGTGACTATTTTAGATGTTGATTCATGTGTTGAACCGCAATATTTTGATTATTTAACCTACACTTTTTTACAGCATCCTGATCGACTTCATACGAGCTACCAGCCCATTCCAATGTTTAACAATAATATCTGGGATTCACCGGCTATTATGCGAGTAGCCTCAATGGGAACAACGTTTTGGTCGATGTCTGAACAAGTGCGGCCAGAGCGTCTGTTAACCTTCGCGTCACATAGTATGCCCTGGCAAGCTTTGGTTGATGTTGGTTTTTGGCAAACGGATGTAGTATCGGATGATTCACGAATTTTTGTACAATGTTTTTTGGAATATGATGGCCATTATAGTGTGACACCATTACATATGCCTATTTATATGGATACAGTTTTATCGGATAATTTATGGAAGAGTCTAAAAAATCTTTATAAGCAGCAACAACGCTGGGGGTGGGGGAGTGAAAACATACCGTTTATGCTCTGGCAATTTCGTCAGGCTAAACAAATTCCCATACGAAAAAGAATTTTAGCAGTCATAAATCAATTAGAGGGTCATTGGTCTTGGGCAACTGCTTCGATTATTATATTTTTTTTAGGCTACGTACCACTCCGTTTGGTTGAGTGGCAGCAGGCGACTGATCAAATTGCCACCATTGCGCCACAATTACTAAATGTCATGCTTAGTGTGGCCGATATTGGTTTAATCTTATCGGTTATTTTAGGAACGCTGATTCTACCGCGCCGACCAGTTAATTATTCACCCAGTCGATATATAATGATGATAGTACAATGGCTGTTATTACCGATTTCTATGATCGTGTTTGGTTCATTCCCGTCACTAAGCGCTCAAACAAGATTATTGTTTGGTAAATATCTAGGTTTTTATGTCACTGAAAAATCCAGACGAACACATTAAAATATCAATTGTCATACCAGCCTATAATGAAGAACTGACCATAGCGCGGTGTTTACGTAGTGTTACTGAACAAAGTTTGCCACGTGATGAATATGAAATCATTTTAGTTGATAATAATTGTACAGATAACACTGTCAAAATCGCCAATACTTTTGACAATATCATTATTGTACAGGAAACCAATCCAGGAGTTGGGGCGGCTCGGGCGGCGGGCTGGGCTCGAGCGCGTGGTGAAATTATTGCCTCGACCGACGCTGATTGTCAGGTACCAAAACATTGGCTACGTAAAATTTTACATCGCTTTACTGTAGAACCACATTTAGTTGCAATATCTGGTGGTTATTTATTCTACGATCGAAATTTCTTAATAAACATACTGGTGCGGATTGTTGAGCGTTGTTTAGTGGCTCTATCTTGGTTTTTAGCCGGTGGTGTTATGGCGATGACGGCTAACAACATGGCCGTGCGCCAATCAGTTTATGCTCAAACCAGTGGCATTGACCCGAACCTGCAATACGGTGAAGATCTTAATTTAGCCAAAAAACTCCATGCCTATGGCTCAATACGTTGGGTCTTTAATAATCGCATTAAAACTACAGCCAGACGTTTTCAGGGTCTAAATTTATCCGTCGTACCATATGCCCTAAATTTTGTTTCTATGTCGGCGCGCAATAAAGCGTTCAAGAATCACTTAAAAACTATTCGTAAATAGTACTTGTTTATATCCGTGCTCAAAGTCAGCCAATGACATGGCTGGTTTACCGGCCGGTTGAATCATATCACAAATAAATTTGCCCTCTTGCCAATGCGCCTGAGTAATTTTATAGCGCTGCTCATTTTCTACAAAATAAACACCTGGCCAAGGTTGCAAAGCGCGATACCGATTCCACATCTTCCGAGCCGACATATCTGGCCGTAATTCACCATCAGATTTTCTTAACATTTTTGCGATTGTTACACCTAAGGTCGATTGTGCTTGCGGTCTGATGGTTTGGTTTAAATATTTATGTATTGTTTCAGTTAACAGATCTGCCCCAATTTGACTTAAAGTTTTTTCTAAAGTAATGGCTGTATCATGTATAGAAATCGGATAATTCTGTTGTGACAAAATGGGGCCGGTATCTAATCCGGTATCGATTAACATTATGGTCACACCAGTTTCTGCATCGTCTGATAACAAGGCAGATTGAATGGGGGATGAACCGCGCCAGCGTGGTAGTAAAGAGGGATGAAGGTTAATAATCCCAAATGGAAAATGATCAATGATCGCTTGTGGGATTTTAACACCATAATCAATGACTATGCCTAAATCGGCTTCGGGTAAATCATTTAAACTATGCTGCAATGGAAGCCCGAATGTTTTTGTCAGCTCACTAACTGGGGTAGGAGTTAACCTATGTTGTCGACCACTAGGTCGATCTGGCTGACTAACAACCAACTGAATACTATCTTTTAGTAAAGTCAAACTTGGTAAAGCCACTAAACCACTGCCAAAAAAAATTAGCTTCATGCTTCAAATTTATCGATAATAAGCACGCCTGTGAGATGATCAATTTCGTGTTGAAACACTTTAGCCAATAAACCCTTGGCTTTAAACAGATGCTTTTTGCCGTCAAGAGTATAGGCTTTAACGCGCACTTTTTCCGGCCGACGCACATCGCCAAATAGGGTTGGACACGATAAACAACCTTCTTCCATAACATTCATGGTTTTAGAAGAAAATACAATTTTCGGGTTAGCGAGCACTAAATGATCCGGTGTTCCAGCCACATCTTTATTAATAACAAATAAATTGATATTTTTTGCAACCTGCGGGGCAGCCAAACCAATACCGGTATTTTTTATCATGACCACAATCATTTGTTGACCTAATTCAACATAATTTGGTAATTCTGCAATGGGCAAATTATGCGATTTTGCCCGTAATATCTTATTGGGTTGTAGGGTAAGAGGTAATACTTCCATAAACGCTAGATTAACACATATGGCGGATAATGAAAACGTTTACGCTCGCGCAATGTTTGTTTGTACCATTGCTCTGGATAGGGCTGATGAAGCGCTTGAATTACTGGGTGATCTGGAGCATAAGTTTGTATATACAAACGGGCGACACGGTTACGAAGCCAGATTAATTGTTGGAGAGTGGTTTCATGACTGCGATAATCAGGCAGGGTTAATTGTGCATCAAGGCTAGTAGCAATGACAGTATCAATTGTGCTCCAATCGAGTTTATTAAACAGTGCGGTTGTTCCAACAATGATGGTTTTATCCGGAAACATTTGTTTGATCGTTTTATCAATGACGTTAACCGTCCGATTATGCCACAACACCACATGCGTAGCTTCGGCCATGGCGGCCAAGACACCCGGTGCAAACAAAACACCTGGCGACGAAGCTATAGTGGTAATTTTGGGTAAATAATCTTCCGTTAAAAGCGCAGTAACAATCGGTTGATGCGCCACTTGCTCGGTGCGCGGTGCCATACTCAGGTAAACAGCGTAAGTTTGTTTATCCACGACAGTTTGAACGTGATAACGTGGTTTCATATCCCACTGTTCATGAGCAGAATTTTCTGGATCAAGCACGATTACTCGCGTTGCCTCGGTTAAAGGTAAAAGCGACAATCTTTTTGTACCAATGAGAACACCAGGCTGATGATTTACTAATACCTGCCATGCCGATTGAATGGTATCTTTATGTTTAGCTTCGACTACTAGTGGATGATATTGGGCCACAACGCCTGACCAATAGGCTATCTGAGTGTGATCAGGACAAATAATAACCACCGGACCCTTTACGTGTTTAATCAAACCAAGCACAACCGCGGCGGCTTCATTACTTCGTTGATAAAGGATTGTACTTGAACTCTGCAATGAGACAACGGTATCGACAACTTGTTGAATGACCGCTTGGCGTTTTTTTTGAATAACCAAGGCACGCGGTAAGACTGGCTGTGGAGCGGTTTTTAATGCTTTTTTCTTATGAAACTGCGGGAGACAAGCCAGATAGGCGGATGATAAACTAATCTCATAATGATCGGCTAGCCAATGTAAAAAATTGTTGTATGGCTCTGGTAATTTATCGGGTAAGACAGTTTCGATCCATTTGGCGGTGGGATAAGGAGTAACATTATTGTCTTGCACAACACCAAGCACACTTGAATTACGCCAGGGAATCATTACCAACTGACCTTTAACTAGAGCAGCGGTTGACCGATAGGTAAATTGATCCTTGCCACGAATCACCCGAATCACCGGACTGACCAGTACGTAACAGTCTGACATTGAGTTAAATTAAATTGAATTGTGCCACCAATAATCCGGAATCATGCACCACTTCGTAGGATAATATATTCGCTCTAACTTTAGCTTCTGATAATGCTCCAGACAATAATACTAAAGTGCGGAACTCATTGACCGCCTGAGCTGATTCAGCTAAATCAAGATTAAGTGATTGGAGTTGGGTTAAGTCACCCGATTGAATAGTTTTCATGATGCGATCGGCAAAGGCTTTTCCCGCCGGATCGGTCATGGCATGGCCTAATTCGACTGAGGCAATACAGGCGATTCGTTTATTACTTTGCAAAGCCACTGAGCGTAACAACTGGCCAAAAGCGTAATGTTGTTCCACACCCAAATGTGCCAAACTTACCGGCACAATTTTCACTGATGGAAGATGTTGTGTTAAGTGGTAGAGCGCCACGGCGGCACCGTAATCCAATTCTGGTTGCGTAATACTATGTACTGGTTGACGATGGGCATCGGCATACTCACGAATTTTTGAGACTAACTCAATATCACCATGCAGTTTAATTGAAGTCTGCGCATCACCGAAATCTTCATAGGTGCAAATAAAATCGGGTGATAGGTTAACCGCAAAAGACGCTTCACTCATTGGCGCATGTGGTGATAAAACAAATATAGTATCAGGCTGCATTACATAAAATTCACCTTCCAGTTCTTTCAAGGCAGTTCGAGTATTCGTTAGCCCAGCTTGATCTCCGTTCATACCTGGCAAAGTACTAGGGGAGTGGGGCACGATGGCAGCAAAAACCAAGGACATATATTTATTTAGTAGTTGACTTAGTTAGACGTAATGGTTTACCTGTCTTATGCAATTTTAAATCGTCTTTTTTCACTTGAATAATTTGGTCGCGACCACCTAAGCGTTTTAAAATACCGGTCGAGGCAATGGGTCGCTTCTTGCCACCATCGATCACATAAATTGTATCGCGTTCTGGAATTTTTAGTAAAGTGCCATCCGCATACTTGATGGCTGGCCGTTGCGGAAACTGTTGTAATACTGCAGGGCTCTCAGCTTCTATCGCATATCCTTTGAATCTATTTTCTAAAATAGTTTTTGATCTAATATCATGTATGTAACCAGATTCATCCAAATAGACGACGGCTCCGCTAGTTTTATTTTGCAGCACGGCACCTAACGGATACTTATTGTTTTCCGTAATGGGCACACCATCTGGAATAATGTTCAGTTCGGCTTGCGTCATAGGGATCACTTCTTCAGGATTATACCCTAAATTGTGAAAAACAGAGGCTGAGGTGATAGCTCGTTTGTTATGATCACCATCAATGAGATAAATGCCACCAGTGGGACCTTGTACTAGGATGAATTTTGGCACAGCAATCGGGGTCCCAAAATTATAACGATCAATGACAGAACTATCGACTGTGACAATTTGGTTTGGATTATAATTGGCCAGTAAAGCCGTGGTTGAAGTAATTGGCCGCAACTGATTGCGCTCTAATTTGTACACGGCACCGGAAATAGAATCTTGCAACAAAGTTAGATTAGGATAACGTAAATAAACTGACGCTCGATTCGGAAAGAACCCCTCCATGATGTCGTAAAATAATGAGTTGCCACCCACATAACTAGCCCCACCGTAATAACCCAGCCATGGTGTGTAGGTGTAAAGTACGGCCGTCGCTTTGTTTTGCGGAGTAATGGCGATGCCATCTAGAGTAGTTTTGGTAATGCCAACCCCCCAACCAGAAATAGTACTGTTATGATCTTCCAGGTCTGCTAAATAACCATTGCGAATTTGGTTGCCAGCGGCATCAAGCTGCTTGGCAAAGCCTTTGTACTTGATCACGAGAGGATCGTCTTTAGAACAACTATCACACACGCCATAACCTAAAGCCCAATCTAGTAAATTTGTGTTGTGCCCAGTTACTAAACTTGATTCTTTCTGTACCGTGGCAATAATAAATTGCGCATTGAGTTGATAACGCTGAGCAGTGTTGTAAATAATTTCCGCCGCTGAGCGTTGTGTGCCATCTACATCAGTTGTTGTATAATCGCTTAACGCCCCACCCCGATTGCTCAAAAAAGTTTGAATACTGGTTAATGACATTCGGCTATAATCGGTCATGTCCTCATTACTGATGATATCATGCGGATTAAATGGTGCGGCAAAACTAGCCAGTGGCACCACTAGCGGGACAAAAATAGCTAATGTTAGCATCATTCTATTAAACATATTGCTTTGAGTATATCTTATTCTGTGCTAAAGTTCAAGGGCTATGAGTGTCCGGATAGATCCATTAACTAAACAGGCAGTGCATAACTTACTCGATCAGTGGCTCCAACAAACTGAGCGTAAAGTTATCTATACACCCAATCCAGAAATTCTGGTCTATGCTTATTACCATAAAGATTATACAGCCTGTCTTAATCGCAGTGCTTTAAATTTACCAGATGGGATTGGCATTGTGCACTGCAGTAAAGGTAAAGTGCCAGAACGGGTCACTGGTACTGATACTATGAATTATATATTAAACCAATCTAAAAAAAATAATCTTACGGTTGGAATTGTAAAAAAAACCACCGGCTTATCTTCTGTTGCAGAAATAAAACAACATCTACCAGATAGCGAAGTGATTACTGAGAGCGGTTCGTTTACAAAAATTCCAGACGTGGTTTTGGTTAGTTTAGGTTTTCCGGAACAAGAATATTGGATTGAGCAACATTATCACCAACTCAAAGGTAGCCGCATTATCATGGCAGTAGGGGGGAGTATCGATCATATTACTGGTCAACAAAAACGTGCCCCATTGCTTTTTCAGCGTCTTGGGTTAGAATGGCTGTGGCGTGTCTTGTGGCAGCCACACCGTCTGAACAGAATTATCACGGCGGTGCTCGTTTTTCCTTATTTACATTATACTAAACAACTCTTTCATGTCTGAAGTTCGCACTCGGTTTGCCCCTTCACCTACCGGTAATCTCCACATTGGCGGCGCGCGCACGGCTTTGTATTCTTATTTATGGGCGAAGAAAAACCATGGTAAATTTTTCTTAAGAATTGAAGATACTGATCAGACTAGATATCAAGCTGGCGCCGAGCAATCAATTTTGGCTGGTTTACAATGGCTGGGTTTGGCATGGGATGGAGAGATAGTTAAACAATCTACCCGTACAGCCATCTATCGAGAGTATGCTGAACAACTGTTACAAGACCATAAAGCCTACCGTTGTTTTTGCAGTGCTGAACGGTTAGATCTAATGCGTGAATTGCAAAAGAAAAAAGGGCGCGCCCCTAAATATGATAAAACCTGTTTACACTTATCGGCTGAAGAACTGTCGGCCAAGTTAGCCAATCATGAACCGTACGTCATTCGGTTAAATATTGAACCGACCGGTGTTGTTCGAATCACCGATTTAGTACGCGGACCAATTGAATTTGCGTGCGCTGAGCTGGATGATCAGATTTTGTTAAAATCCGATGGTTTTCCGACGTATCATTTAGCCAATGTCATTGACGATCATGCTGCCGGTATAACAGATGTCATTCGCGGTGAAGAATGGATTCCATCGACGCCTAAACATGTCTTGTTATATCAAGCCTTTGGTTGGCAACCACCCACCTTTGCTCATTTGTCATTGTTCATCAATAAAGGGGGAGGGAAGTTATCCAAACGTGAAGGCGCTGCCGCATTACTAGAATATAAACAACAAGGCTATCTACCTGAAGCGGTGATTAATTTTATTGCGCTGTTGGGTTGGAATCCTAAAACCACCCAAGAGTTTTTTAGCCTAACCGAACTAGTACAAGCGTTTGACCTGAAGCAAGTAAATACAGCGAATCCCATTTTTGATACAGACAAACTTGATTGGTATAATGGCCAATATATTCGTAAATTAACCCCGGCACAATTACTGGAACAATGTCGACCATATTTGCCAGAGGCCGACATGGATTATCAACAAAAAGTTGTTTTGCTTGAACAGGAACGTCTAAAAAAATTATCTGACATTACTGCTTTAACTGACTTTTTCTTTACTGATAAATTAGTTTATGAACCAACTTTGCTTGTCTGGAAAAAATCTGATGCCGCCAGTACGAAAAAATACCTACAAGATTTATTTAATTTATTGAGTACATCTTTTTCTGAAAATTTAGAACCAGACATCCTCACTTGGATCAAGCAAAACAATTACCAAAATGGTGATGTGTTATGGCCACTGCGAGTAGCTTTATCCGGTAAAAAAGCTTCACCACCGCCTTTTGCCGTGGCGACAGTCTTAGGTAAAGAAAAAACCCTCAACCGTATCCAAAACGCCATAAACTTGCTAAAATAGACGTAGCATGAAAAAAATTATCCTATTAGCCAGTATTTTACTGTGTTTTAGCCCATTTGTTGTATTGGCCAATGGTAATTTGGTTGAAATTCAAGCCAAATTAAAAGAAAAGCAGCAAGCTTATGATGATTTACAATCCAAAATTGATATTTATGAAGAAAACATAAAATCAAAACAAAATGAAGCCGCCACCTTGAATAGCCAGTTGGAGGTGATTGATCAAAATACCGAGCTAACTAAATCCGAGATCGAGCAAACCACTGTGGAGATTGATAGTTTGGGCTTGGAGATAGATAGTTTACAAATAAACATCAATGATACTGAGGATAAATTGGTGAGCAACAAAGAGTACATGAATAAAATGATTCGTGATTTATATGATTACGATCAACAAACCTATCTCGAAATTTCTTTATCTCATGCCACCTTATCGGATTTTTCGACGCAAGTTGAATATACCGAAACTATCAATACTCAATTTAAAGATGCGACGGAACAACTGCGTCAGCTAAAAGACCAACTCAAACAAACTAAGCAAGATAAATCTGAAAAACAAGCCGCCGAACAGCAAAAAAAACAAGATTTAGTAGCTCAACAAGAAACCTTAGTGGGGGAGGCCATGTACAAAGAAGGGCTACTGTCTACAGTACAAAATGACGAAAGTAAATTTCAACAGCTCATTAAAGATGTGCGTGCTGAACAAGATGGCTATAATGCTGAAATTTCTCGCTTAGAAAAGTCGGCGCGCGAGACCTACAGTCAACATAGTGGCCCCAATAATACTAGTACCACCGATACCTTGCCAAGTGAGTTTGATCCGATGTGGCCAGTATCTGGAACTATCACGGCGACATTTCATGACCCGAGTTATCCATTTAGAGCATACTTTCAACACGATGCCGTAGACATTGGTGTTCCTCAAGGTACGCCAATCAAAGCCGCTGATAGTGGGGTAGTGTCTGTTGTACGGTTTGATGGGTCAACTAATTTTGCTTATGTGTTAATCGTGCACGCTGATAATTTTGCTACGCTGTATGGCCATGTCAGTGCTGTTTATGTGCAGCCAGAAGAGATTGTCCAAAAAGGTCAAACCATTGCCTTAAGTGGAGCCATGCCTGGCACCCCTGGAGCAGGGCCATACACAACGGGTCCACATCTTCATTTCAGTGTCCGCCTCAACGGTATCCCAGTTGATCCGTTGTTGTATTTACCGTAATGATGGGGAATTGTCGATGTGTCGGACAATAAACCTTATACGACGCATGGCTACTATTTACTGCTTCATTACTTGTAATATACTCGATCTGGGAACCGGACATCGATATAATCAACACTAGCAGGGTTTTTAATCTCGTCACTGATTACAGTGTTTAAATTATTTAACTGTGTAGCAAGATCCAACTTACTATCTAAATACACCTCAACGTTGTCTTGTGTCACTACAATTATGTCTTGAATCACTGTTGGATAGTCACACGGTGTTTTTTTGTATTCAGCGGCTAGTTTAATAAAAGCCTCATTAGAATTTTTATCACCCTCAGTCTTCTTGATCTCTTCTAATAAATCCAAACTTTGATCAACGGTAATTGTATCGCTTCTCAGTTGATCTAAGATGTCACGCTTTTTTTGTTTAGCCGATTCAGTGGTTGATCCGGCAATTTCATCAGCAAAGATTTTTTCAGTCACAAATTGTTTAGCTTGACACGTCACTGGCATTATGGCGTATTCAGAAATATCAAGATTGCTCTCTAGTGTAAACTTGTCGTTTACTTCACTAATAAACTCCATCACACCCGGCGATAAAATTGATTCGCCAACAGTTATTTCCCGTTGTTTATTGCGTTCACGAATATGGGGAAAATGGGGATCAACTTCAGTAGCAGTGGTAGTTTGAGTAATAGTTCCTTCCACATCAAGATAATAATAACTATTATCATTTATATAAACATAGCCCGGTACACGTTCAGACACCGTGACAATAACGGTTTTGGGCCATTGTACTTCTACTAGAATCGATCGTAGTTGTATTTTATGACTGAGTTGCTCAGCGATGCTATCGGACAATTGTTGTTTATCTAAAAAGGGTAAAAACTTTTGTTTAAATATCAACCATTGCCGTTGTTGCAAACCCTCTGCGGTAGCCGAACTAATATCTTCTTCAGTTAAATATTGCTGACCTTTCACAATAATGGTCTGAACCGACAAAAAGTGCCAATAAAAAAACACAAACCAAACTATTATACTCAACAAAATTAGTGATCCTATAATAGCAAATAAATCACGTTTCCGGTGCTGTTTCTTTTCAACATCACGTGCAAAATACGGATTATGGAACCGACCTTTCAGCATGCCTGTGAGTATAGACGAAATCGCTAAAATCAGCCATACTTCAGGCTATGTTTGAGCGTTATCGCAGCCATTATCCACAAAGTTTTCACGTAAATATAACCGTGGCATTGTTCCCAAATGATAAAGTCATTGCTATCCCCTATCCGATCAACCACCCACAGCAAACTGTCATGGATGTTAACTTTTCTAGTGATGGGAACATAACTGATCATGGTGCGGTGATTATTATTGAACACGGAAAAACAGCCCGCATTGAAGCTACAATATCTGTTAAACCATTCAAGCCAATTTTTCCACAAGCCGATTTGGCTTTTCAATCGGCCGGTGGAGCTGACCACATGTATCTCGAACCAGACCAATTTATCCACTCCAAGCATCCGGCTATTCTGGCTGAAGTTAAAAAAATAAATCTTAAACAACGACCTTTGCAAATTCTAGAACATATCTATAATCATTGTTTAGATCAACTGCAATATGGCAACCCAGTTCCTGGGCTCTATACCACCACTGAGGCCTTAGCGTTAGATTCAGTTGATTGTGGAGGCTTTAGTACATATTTAGCGGCCATGGTTCAAGCTTGTGGTATTCCAGTTCGACTAGTATCTGGGTTTTGGGCCGGCTATAAACATAATGACATGCATGCCTGGATAGAGGCCTTACTACCAGATGGCACTTGGTGGCCAATGGATCCATCCGTTGAATGGCTGCGGTTGAGACGACGGTCAGCTAAACATGGCGGATTTGGACAGTTAGGCAGTGATCGGATTGTGATCAATATTGGCACTAATCATGTTATAAAATATCAATCTAAAGACTATCCCGTAGGGATGTTGCAACTACCAATGATTCTAACTACCACGGGTGATACTCAATATTTACAAGTCGAAACAACCATAACCTGCACACGTTTATGATTACCACAGCGCTGTCTCCAAATGTTGAACGAGACGATGTGATACAAGCTTTAAAGTTGATCGTGCAACCTTGGAAATGGTTAAACGGATCGGCGACTGAACAATTACGCAATAAACTGTCAATTTATTTTAATAATCATGAAGTTATATTAACCAATTCCGGTCGAACAGCTTTGCTAACAATTTTACAAGCCTTACAGTTGCATGATACAGATGAAGTTTTATTGCAAGCCTTTACCTGTAATGCCGTATCAAACCCAATTCGCTGGGCCGGAGCCAAACCCGTGTTTGTTGATATCACTTCTGAAACATACACCATGAATCCGGTTGATTTAGAGAAAAAAATTACTCCACATAGTAAGGTTTTAATTATCCAACACACTTTTGGTCAGCCAGCTAATTTAGAAATTTTACTAGACCTCGCCAAAAAAAATAATTTATATGTGATTGAGGATTGTGCGCACGCACTAGGAGCTAGCTATCATCATCATCAATTATTAGGTACCTTTGGTGACGCGGCAATCTTTAGTTTTGGACGCGATAAAGTTATCTCTTCAGTTTATGGTGGTTTTTTATTGCTTAACAAAGAGCAAAAAAATATATCCCAACTCCCCTATCCCAGCCTACTCTGGACACTACAACAATTAATTCATCCCATCGTGACAAAATCCCGCTATTCATTTAAGGTTTTTCAAACGTTAGGTTTATTATCTTTAGCCGTTAGTCAACTCGAAAGATTCGGCAAGAAACCTAAATATTTTCCAGCGCGTTTACCTAATGCTTTAGCCGCTCTCGCTTTAGTACAGTTCGATAAATTAGAGCGTTTCAATAAACATCGTCAACTCATGGCTAAAATGTATCATGATAATTTACAGCCCAATAGCCCGTGGCAAGAAGATTCAATTTGGTTACGCTATAGTGTGAATGTAACCGATCAACCTGGAGTATTTAATAAACTCAAACAACAAGGTGTTATACTAGGTGACTGGTACTGGGCGCCGGTAGTACCAACGTTATTAGACTATGTGAGTACTTCATGTCCTGTGGCTGAAACGGTCTGTAAAAATATTATTAACTTGCCAACTCATATTAATATCTCACCAAGAGCTGCTGAAAAAATTATTACTCTAATGAAACCTTATGTCACTAACCATTAAACCGATTACAGATCAAACCGTTTGGGATCAATTTATTGTGGTAGAAAAACCCGACACGTTTTTACAGAGCTATACTTGGGGTGAATTTCAGGCAGACAAGATTGAACGCATCGGGGTATGGTCAGAGAATGATCTAGTCGGTGTGGCCTTATTGATTATCACGGAGGCCAAACGCGGTAAGTTTATTTTATGTCCCCACGGACCTATAATTAAAGCCCATAATAATCTCGTGCTAGATAAGTTATTAGAGTACATGGTTGAGTTAGGTAAAAAAGTCAAAGCCGATTTTATCAGGGTGGCACCTTTATTTCCAGATCAGCCGGATGTTAAAGACTGTTTTATTAAAGAAGGGTTTAGACGAGCGCCAATTCACGTTCATCCGGAATTAAGTTGGATTTTAGATATTACGCCAGACGATGAAATACTCATGAAGAATATGCGTAAAACCACTCGTTACAGTATTCGCAAAGCCGAAAAAGATGGTGTGACTGTTAGAATCAGTACAAACCAAGCTGACATTGCCGTATTTCACAAGTTATACCTTACTACTGTGGCGCGGCAAGGTTTCCAACCATTCAGTTTGGAATATTTAGAGCGTGAGTTTACTACCTTCAACCAGACTGACATGGTCAGAATTGGCATTGCCGAGGAACAAGGTGTGGCCGTGGCTGGTGCGATTATTATTCTGACACCTTATGAAGCCTTTTATCATCAAGGTGCTTCATCACATATCAACCCAAAATCAACCGCGGCTTATCTGTTACAATGGCGTATGATCCAGGAAGCCAAGCAGCATGGTTGCACAAAATATAACTTCTGGGGTATTAGCCCCGACGATAAGCCGAATCACCCTTGGGCTGGTTTGAGTCTGTTTAAGAAAGGTTTTGGTGGGCAGGCTTACCAGTATCTACCAACGCAAGATAGACCGCTGACTTTAAAATATTGGCTCAATTGGTTACTGGAAACTACGCGGCGAAAGCGACGCGGGTATGATTAAACATCCAGGGGTGTAGCACCTCTGGAATAATAATTGTGCCATCAGCTTGCTGATAATTTTCCATGATAGCGGCAATAATCCGGCCAATCGCTAGGGCGGTGGCATCGTTCATGTGGACAAAATTAGTACTACCATCCGCTTGGCGGTACCGTGTATTTAACCGTCTCGCTTGATAATCTGTCATGTAGTCAGCGGTATGCGTTTCACGATACACGCCTTGACCAGGCATCCAGGTATTTATATCCATCCCGCGCGCATTTGGATCACCGATATCACCGGTGCATTTTAGTAAGACCTGATACGGTAAGTTTAATTTTTGTAATAATGTTTCTTCAATACTCACTAACAAGTTGTGTTCTGCCATACCTTGCTCTGGCGTACTAAATACTTCCATTTCTATTTTATGAAATTGATGTAACCGCAAAATACCGCGCGTATCTTTACTGGCCGCACCAGCCTCACGCCGCAAGGCTGGTGAAAAAGCAATATACCGTAAAGGCAATTTAGCTTCCGGAATAATTTCACCCAAATGAATCGAGCCTAATGTATGCTCAGCACTACCAATTAAATACAGATCATCCGATGGAATGTAATACCGTTCAGCAGCGGGATGTAATCGACCCATCTTTTCAAACACATCAGGTTTAATAAAAATGGGCGGAATAACCGGTATGAACCCCTGCTCTAGGGTGACGGAAAATGCTAACTGCACTAAAGCATATTCCATTAAGGCTAATTCTTTTTTAAGATATGTAAACCTGGCACCCGAGACGCGGGCAGCCGCCTCATTATCAATCACATCTAACGCTTTGCCTAATTCCCAGTGCGGTTTTGGAGTAAAATCAAACTGAGGTTGTGTCCCCCACTCACGCACCATCACATTGCCAGATTCATCCGCACCAACTGGCGTATCCTGTGTGGGAACATTTGGTACTTGATACATTAATACTTGATAATCATGCTCAACCTTACGTAATTCCTCTTCAATCTTACTGGCTTGTTGTTTTAGGTTTTTACCAAGTTCAATCTGATCTGGAGTTGGTTTATTCTTCTTACCTTGATTAGCAAAGGCATTACGTTGTTGATTAAGATCATCTAAGTTTTTTTGTAACTCTCTTTTGGCATCATATTTCTTTAGAACTTCTTCAATATTAACCGTACTATTTTTATTTTTTATAGCCTGTTTTACTTCATTAAGATGGTCGCGAATATATTTGATATCAAGCATAGTTTTGGGTTATTGTTTTGGTCTTAACAGTGGAAACATTACGCACTCACGAATCGGTTTATCCATTAAAAATGAAAACAATCTTTCACTCACGCCAAAACCGGAAGTGGGTGGCATGCCATATTCTAAGGCATCAATAAAATCTTGATCATGCCTTTGCGCTTCCTCATCACCGGCCGCGCGCAGTTTGGCTTGATTGGCAAAACGTTCGGCCTGATCAATTGGATCATTCAACTCAGTATAACCGTTGCCCAGTTCACTACCGGCAATAATTACTTGATAGCGTTCGACTAATTCAGGATTGTCGGTTTTTCTTTTAGCTAAGGGTGAGACAGCTACAGGATGATTCACTAAAAACACGGGTCCGGCTATTTGTTTACGACAATGTTTCCATAATAGATCCATCAGTCTCCCTTTCCCCATCTCACCAGCTATTTTAATATTAAGTTCAGTACACTTTTTTTTAAGATCCGTGGCTGAACTGGTTAATATATTAATATTAAGTTGATCTTGAATGGCCGTGACATAATCTAATCTCGGCCACGGTTGATCGAAATCAACTTTAAAACCTTTGATGTCGAATTGTAATTTACCGAAAGTAGCTTGAATAACATGTTTGTAGAGTCGTTCTACTAAGTGCATGGTATTTTCATAATTAGCATAAGCCCAATAAAATTCCATTTGGGTGTAATCTTGTAAATGTTCCGGGCTAATGCCTTCATTGCGAAATTGTCGACCAATTTCAAAGGTTTTTTCAAAGCCCGCCACCATGAGACGTTTTTGCCATAATTCCCCCATCGAGATACGCAAATACAGATCAATGTCTAAAGCATTATGGTGCGTTGTGAACGGTTTAGCGTCGGCTCCACCGGGCGTGGTTTCCAGCACGGGTGTTTCTACTTCCAGGAAATTTTCCGTTTGTAAAAACTCGCGCAGGCTCCGCCAGAACATGGCTTTCTTTTGAAACATATCACGCAACTCCGGACGCAGCTGCATATCCACATAACGCCGCCGGTAACGTTGTTCTTCATCTTGTAAACCAAACCATTCATCCGGTAATGGCTGGATGGCTTTGCTTAACATGATAATCTTTTCAACCAGAATAGATTGTTGGCCCTTATGTGTCACAAAAGGTTTGCCGCTTACCTCGACAATATCACTGACATCAAATAAATTTAGCTCGCTGTAATCTGGTTGTTTTAGTTCGGTTTTAGATAAGGCAATTTGAATTCTGCCTGACGCATCTTCCAGTTGAGCAAAAGTTAATTTGCCGTGTTCCCGCCATTGCCTTATTCTACCAGTTATTATTACAGTAACATCCGATAAACTAGCAAAGTCAGTTAGGACTTGAGCCACCGTATGGGTACGATGACTAACCGACGGAAACACCTGACCCAACTTTTCCAAGTAGGCTTTGGCTTTATCTATCCGAACAGACCGTTCTTCCATTAGGACACTTTCGTTAGCGTGTAGATGATATTACCTTTCGGTACAGCCACCGTCACTTTATCTCCGACTTTATGACCTAAAAATGCTTTCCCCATGGGCGATTCATTAGAAATCTTTCCATTGGCTGGGTCGGCCTCATTTGAGCCTACCACATCATATTTCAATTCTTTGCCAGCTGGATTAGTGACAGTAATACTTGAACCAATCACCACTGTTTTCGAACCTTTCGCTTTGGTAATCAGTTTGGCATTACGGATGGCTTCTTCCAACTCTAATATCTTAGTTTCAACCAAGACTTGTTCTTCTTTAGCATCACTATACTCCGCATTTTCTGATAAATCACCCAGCTCTTTAGCACTGGCAATTCGGCTGGAAATATCCTTACGTTTGGTCGTTTTAAAGTACTCCAAATCACTCTTTAATTTCTCTAAACCTTCTGGTGTTACAAATGTTTCTTTATTTGTCATGCCGAGTATTGTACTGTGGCTAGTATTGAGTGTCAATACCATATTTACTCAACACCGCTTTGGCTACTGGCACGGCGGCTTCGGTGCTTTCGCCACCTTCCTCAACCAACACGGTTAAGACTAATTTTGGATTTTCGTATGGTAAAAAAGTGGTATACCAGGAATGGGTTTTGTCTGTGCCACCCATTTGGGCGGTACCGGTTTTACCGGCCGACGTCATTGGCAAGCTGCTCATGGTTCGGGCGCTACCGCCGGTAACCGCTTGACGCATACCGGCGCGTACTACAGCTAAATATTGATCATCGACAAACTGCTGCCGCCGAATAATGGGCTCAACTGTTTGTGTGGTGACACCGGCTTGATCGGTGATATGGTCGACCAATTGTGGCTGATACAAGGTGCCACCATTAGCCACGACTGATGTGTACATAGCTACTTGTAGGGGTGTGACTAATAAATCACCTTGGCCAATTGAGACATGGTAAGTATCTCCTAAATACCACGGCTCACCTTTTGCCTCTTCTTTCCATTCCCGGGTTGGTACAAAACCATCAGCTTCACCGGGTAAAGGAATGCCGCTTTCTTCGCCCAAGCCAAATTCTTTAGCATAAGCGGCGATACGATCAATGCCCAATCCACCGGTAATTTCACGAGTGTCTTTATCATAGGTGCCACCGCCAGCAATATAAAAATAGGTATTCACTGACTCAGCTAAAGCTTTATAGATATTTGTAATACCATGCCCGCCGGCTTTCCAATCTGGAAATAAACTATCAACCATGATACCGCCGACACTATTCACGGTGGTGGCCGGTGTTACTACTCCTTCTTGTAAAGCAGCTGATGCTACAATCAGTTTAAAAGTTGAACCAGATGGATACTCTCCGGAAATGACGCGATTAAACAAAGGTTTACGGGAATCGTTTATTAAATCAGCGTAGGTGTTAGCCGTGATGCCTTTAATAAATAGATTCGGATCATAGCTGGGATAGCTGACTAAAGCCCGAATGGCGCCAGTGTTAGGATCAAGGGCTACGGCTGAGGCACCTGGCAAGCCTTTACTATCTACCATATTTTTTAGTTCATCGTACAATAATTGTTGTAGATTTGTATCGATGGTTAATACTAAATTTTCTCCGGGAATAGCTGGTTCTTCAGCAATATCATTCATGGCTTGACCGGCGGCGGTAGTTTCTTTAGTAATGGTACCTTTTTTACCATGCAAGACAGCTTCATAGGTAGATTCCAAACCAGTCTTCCCAATTTGATCGGATAATTCATAGTCATCAGCTAAACCATCAGCCAGATCAGCGTTACTAATTCTGCCAATATAACCCAAAATGTGTGCATATAAATCTGGTTGAGTATAATGCCGGGCGGTTTGCGCCTCAACATATACACTGGTTGAATCATGAAACTGTGCCATGAGCGCTATGGCTTTATCATGAGCAACGAATTCTTGAACGATGTGTGGTTGTGTATTATTTTTGTTGGTATTTTTTTCCAGCACGACAAAATTTGGTTCATTCTTCACTAAGGGCAGACCGGTCACATCATAAATCAAACCACGCGCCGCCGGAATGGTAATTATTTGACTACGATTAGCATCGGCTTGCGCACGATAATCAGACCCGTGTAGCACTTGTAACCAAACTAATCTACCAAGTAATACAATACACAAGCCGACCATGACTGTGCCTAACCAACTGACGCGACTACCTGGTAAAGCACTGGCAATATAGCTCGTGGGCACGCTCGGATCGATGGGAGCTTTATCCACCACATGAGCCCGATAATAGGTTCCTAATTTTGTATCACGAATTGACCCATCCCGAATGGAATTAAACAAGTCTTTCATAACGTGATGGAATAATCCAAACAATCAAGGCAGTTAGACTACTAGTTACTAGCCAAGCCACCGGCCAATGCCACCATGTAATATTGGTTACAGTTGATAAAGTCAGCTGCCAGAGCCAGGGCAAAATGCTCACTGCCACACTGGCACAAAACGTTGTGACAAAAACAGACAAAGCTGAAGCTTGTTTTACCCAGGTAGTATGTATTAACTGAATAATGATAGTGATGGATAAAAGCATTATCATCCACATACCAAATGGAGTTGGTGCATAAATATCAATTACCAGACCTAACACGACTGCCACATAACCGATCCGAGACCAAGGCAAAACATGTGTCAACACAGCTATCACAACCCAACTTGGAAAGAAACAAAATGCCAGCGCTGGCCAAGCCCAACTGCTTAGTTCCGCCAAAACCGTTACACCTAGCAGAGTGACTAAAGCCACCCACCGCACTATGGTCATAAATTTTTTGGAATGACAACCGAGACAATCGCATTATTGCCGTAACGCACCATCGATGTGACTGTGGCGGACTTGAACAATTCACTGCTGGCATCAACAACTTGTTCAACGGTACCAATAATTAAACCGGCCGGAATATATTGATCTTGCCCATTGGTGACAATCATGTCTCCAGCCTGCAAGGGGTAGTCTTTTAAAATATATTGTAACAACAGACTAGTACCGAATTGGCCAACGACTAACCCACTGGTAGCATCTTCCGCCTGCGTTTTGGCTTGAATAGCACTATCATCATTAGTAATTAGACGAACCTCACTGTAGGATTCATGTACCGCTGTAATCACACCCAACATCAAACCTGGCCCATATATAATTGGATAACCCACCTGAACATTGTCAGCATTACCAATGTTGATATACAGCCATTGTCCGACCGTACTATCACCCACCCTGGTTAATACTTTAGCCGGCTGTAAGGTATAATCGCGCTCTTGGGCAAACGCTAACTCAGCGCTGTATTCTTCATATTGTTTTTGCTGTTGTTGCAAATCGTGATTTTGTTGCACTAAACTAGCCAGTTGATCTTTCATGGTTCGGTTTTCTGCTAAGAGTGTGCTATCGGTTGTACTGTATAAAGGGCTGTAAGAATCAATCGCCGCATAGGTTAAACTCATGGTGGGTTGTACGATTAAACTTAACCAGTGCTCGATTGGACGCAACCAACCCGCATAATAAACCACCACGGCTACACCGATCACGGCGAGCAGAGCTAACCATTGCCGCGCCTGATCTTGAATAAATTTCATGTCTGACTAGTGAAGATGATGGTTTGTTTCATCGCCTCAAGATCTTCTAGTACTAATCCGGTACCACGCGCCACAGCTGTTAATGGATCATCCACCACGTGCACGGGAATTTTTGTTTCGGCAGCGATACGATCATCCAGCCGTTTTAATAGTGCCCCGCCACCGGTTAACATGATACCGCGATCATAAATATCTGCGACCAACTCGGGTGGAGTTGTTTCAATGGTATTACGAATACTCTCAATGATATTACTAATGGCTCGTTCCAAGGCAGCGCGCACATGCCGACTGGTTAAAGTTAATTCACGTGGTAAACCGGTGATCAAATCACGGCCGCGCACTGGCATGTCTAATTCCTCATCTAATGGCAGGGCTGAACCCAATTGTATTTTTGCCTGTTCGGCTGTCCGCTCACCAATTAATAAATTAAATTCATCACGCACAAAATTAACAATATCTTGGGTAAGATCATCTCCGGCCGTGCGTAAAGAACGCCAATTCACCACGCCACCTAACGCAATCACCGCCATTTCTGTAGTACCGCCACCAATATCTACAATCATCGTACCAATCGATTCCCCCACCGGTAGACGTGCGCCGATAGCTGCCGCCATTGGTTCTTCAATTAAAATTACTTCCTTGGCACCGGCATTACGCGCCGCATCTTCCACTGCTTTACGTTCCACTTCAGTCACACCGAGTGGTATCGCTATCACCACGCGCGGGCGCGGTAAAATAGAAAATGATTCGCGATGGACTTTATCAATAAAATGTTTCAACATTTTTTCCGTGACTTCGAAATCAGACACAACTCCTTTTACTAAGGGACGAGTCGCAATAATATGAGCTGGTGTTTTTCCGACCATCGCTTTAGCGTCTTGACCAACGGCTAGAATTTGATCGGTTTGTGTGTTTACAGCCACAACAGATGGCTCATTGATAATGATGCCACGATCGCGCACATACACTAAAGTGTTGGCCGTACCGAGGTCAATGCCAATATCTTTGGATACGCTACTAAAGAGATTTTTGAAATTCATGATAGTTATTTATGTACTGTTCAGGGGTGACTAATTGTGTGGCTTCAGCTTGCCGTTGTTTCCATTCCAATTTCCCGGATGTTTTTTGACCAATAATTAATCGATCCGGCAAACCGAGCAAATCAGCATCAGCTAATTTATTCCCCACTGAAGTAATACGGTCGTCATAGAGTACCGAAATTTGCGCTTTTTGTAAAGCCGCATAGATCGTATTAGCCTGAGTACTATCTTTATTCAAGTTGATTAAGTGCGCCTGATATGGTGCCACACTCACTGGCCAAATAATACCTTTGTCATCATGATAGATTTCAACAATTGTGCCCAATAACCGCGTTAAGCCGATACCGTAACAGCCCATCACCACTGGCTGTTTCTGGCCGGTCTCGGCGGTAAACTCGAGCTTAAATGGTTCAGAAAACTTCGTCATTAACTTAAAGATGTTACCCACCTCAATAGATTTTTTGGTATCAAATTGATCGTTGTCACAACTTGGACAAGTAGGAGTTTCTGACTTTATTTCTTTATTGATAGCCAAATGACATTGGGTGCAGATAAAAATAATATCTTCCCCTGCCTCAGTCACAGTTTGAAATTCGTGCGAATATTTTGCAAACGCCCCACCCGAGGCAAATGTCAAATAAGTAGTGTCGGCTAAACCCATCCGCTTAAAAATATTTTTGTAGGCTTGAGTGACTGCATCATAATATTTATCCAAATCTGACACTGAGCTATGAAAAGAATACATGTCTTTCATCAAAAACTCTCGTCCGCGCAGAATGCCAGATTTAGGACGCAATTCTTTTCTAAATTTATGTTGAAACTGATACACCGCACACGGTAAATCTTTATAAGATTGCACATATTGTTTTACTAGCGGCACAACAATTTCTTCATGAGTGGGACCTAGAGTATATTCATGACCAGCTTCATCTTGTAATTTATAGAGAATGTCATGCATCGTATCCCACCGTCCGGTTTTTTGCCAATTCGCTTTCGGTTGCAAAGCCGGCATAGAAACTTCTTGCCCACCAACTAGGTTCATTTCCTCTCGAATAATACCAGCAATACGATTAACCACTAAATTTCCCAAGGGCAATAATGTATAAACCCCGGCCATTAGTTTACTGATATAACCAGCGCGCAACAATAATTGTGCGTTAATACTAGTTTCCTCTTGATTGATCGATTTACTGGTTTTGGTAAACAACTGAGATTGACGCATAAATTTATCGCACTAGCCCCACGACATCTTTGATCGTAACGGCCATAATGAATAATAAGAAAATAACAAACCCAATATTATGCACAATAATTTGCCATTTAGTTGGCACCGGTCGCCGAATAATGGCTTCCACGACTACAAAAATAAGTTTTCCGCCATCCAGTGGTGGAAACGGTAATAAATTGAAGATGGCTAAATTGATTGACAGCATCCCAGCTAATTGTAAGAGATAAATGAAACCGAGTTGGGTCGCTTGATAGGTAATGCGCGCAATACCAACCGGTCCTGATACACTGCTCGAGACATCAACACCATGGAAAGCCCCAAGAATTAATCCACCCAGGGCTTGTAAGATTGCCACGGCGAATTTGTTGGTATAACGCGTCGCCTCAATGATAGCTCTATACCAGGGTAGGCGGACCGTACCAGATTCAACGAAATATGCCCCAATCCCTGCCGAGCCATCGGCTAACTGAATAGTGCTTGTATTCAATTCAAGGATTGTCTGGTCACGTTTAATGGCTAGTTTAATCGGTGAATTTGGTAATACCGTTTTGAGTATGTCCTTGACTGCCACCACCGAACTGACTGTTTTACCATCTACAGCCACAACACTGTCAGAAATTTTTAACCCAGCTTGAGCGGCGGGAGTATCAGCCGAAATGTCTGCCACTAAGATGGTCGGATTCGATACAGTGGCACCGGGTGGTAACTGATCAATATTTGATGGCATACCGATCATATAGCCAACTGCAAATAAGCCAATGGTCAAAAGGTAATTCATGACAATACCAGCAATTAAAATCGCAAAGCGTCGCCACAAACTCTTAGCCATAAAATCATCTGATTGCTGATGATGTGGCTCATCATTCTCTTCAATCACACCTTTAATTTTGACGAAACCACCTAAGGGAATAGCATTAACGGAATATAAAGTTTTACCAAATTTTTTTCCAAACAAGCGCGGTGGAAAGCCGAACCCAAACTCATCTACTTGTACTCCATTTAACCTGGCCACAATAAAGTGGCCAAATTCATGGACTAATACCAACAGACCAAGGATGCAGATAAAACTAACCACTGACAATATCATCATAATGTCATGACATCAGCCGCTTTCTTATCAGCTAACGTAGTTACCTCCTTATTATATTGATCGACTAATTTTTGAATGTTTTTTTGTTCAGCAAAAGCTTGATCTTCAGACATGGCTTTATCGACTTTCTTAGTTTTAATGTCATTCATACATTCTTCACGCAGTAATTTAATATGAACTTTAGCCGCTTCGGCTCGATCTGACACTAATTTCACAATTTCTTTACGTTTTTCTTCAGTTAAAGGTGGAAAAGGCAAACGAACGACGGCGCCATCGACAGTTGGATTATAATCACGTCCACACATCCGTAACGCCCGCTCGACATCTTTGAGAATACTTTTATCCCAGGGTTGAATCACTAACTGCGTCGCTCCTTGACTGGTAATAGTGGATAATTGTGATAGCGCTGTTTTTGTGCCGTAGGCTTCGACCAGAACATCATCCAACACGGCTGGCGTCACTCGCCCAACTTGTAATCCAAGTAATTCTTTTTGAAAATGGGCAATGATATTAGCAAATTTTTCTGTCATATAAATTTATTATTTAGGTTGCTTAAGCAAGCCACTTTGTTCTTCAACTTTAAACATCCCAGCATACATGACATTAGGCGTTTGGGGATCAATTAAATAGCGATAAATTTTTCGCACGGACGGAAAATTCTCAATCACTTTCCAGGTGACACCCGCATCAACCGATTTATGCACAACATTATTTAATGTGAAAAATATTTCATTGGAATTACCTGGTGTTGTCCAGACATTTCTAATGTCATCATTTTGTTTATCATCAGCACCAATTAACGTTACAATGTCACTCCATGTCGTACCATTATCGGTACCGCGCATAATGCCGCGCCGGGTGACAATAAATACAATGGTCGAATCATTACTATCCAACGCCATATCATCGACTTTATCGGCTCCCGGAAATTGTTGTTTAAAATCTTTATCTAATAACAACGTCCAACCAGAATTAATGGTGTCGGCTGTTTCATCCGGAATTGGTTCCCCACCATTGTCAGTTTTATAAACATAACCATCAGTGTTTAACACATAAATAATTCTGGTATCATGTTTGGCGATAAATATCCGTTTAATCCCATCCCCTTTTTGCATACGTAAATCCCAATTAACTCCGTAATCAACACTCTTTAAGAGAGTCCCGGCTGACGTACCAGCATAAACCCGATTATGTTCATAGTTATCCACCACTACTGTAGTAATAGATGCACCTTGCACATCACTATAAACTGTTTCCCAGCTCACACCTTGGTCAGATGATTTTAATACTTTAGTATCTTGTGCGACATAAACATTGTTTGGATCAACCGGGTCAACTGCAATCGCATTAATCGTGCCCGTATTAACCTGTTGTGATTGAATCCAACTCTCGCCACCAGTTAAGGTAATATATAATCCCTGCCCGGCTGTACCGATATAAATAATATTTGGATCAGTTGGGTGGAAGGTCATCGCCAGAATATTTAGATCACTAATAGTAACGGCGGTTTTACCATTCATTTTTACAAAATTCACTTGTTCCCAATTTTCTCCTGAATCAAGCGAGCGAAACACACCGCCGTCAACGCGTTGATTACAACTAGCACCTAACAATAATACTGGTAGAAGAAAAAGGGCGAGTTGTTTCATAAGATGGGATTAATATTCAAAAGTAAGTTAGTATAAATAAATTTGGCTTGCACCGCCTGAGCTGACTGTCGTCTAGCCTGAGCCACCAGGGTTAAACCGTGCAGGGCTGCTGCCGTCGGCAAGGCTTGATACAGGACAAGTTCAATTTGATCCAACACTTCAGATAATTGATCAGCTTTGATGATATCACCAAGGCGCTCAGCACTGGGACGTTGTAATAACACGCGATAACGTTCCAAGCTCGGCTGCAGTTTTTTGAGCTGTTTCACCTTGCCTGGCAACCCTTGCGCCAATGGCAGCATATTAGCCTGAGCGGGAAAGGCCGCTATCATAGCCGCATCACTGACGCGCTCAAACCAGAGCACCTGGCAGCGTGATTGCACTGTACTAGGGATATTGTCTAGGGCGGTCACTAACAAATATATCGTCACACGACTACGTGGCTCTTCGAGCACCTTTAGTAGGGCGTTCCAAACTTGGTAGCTTAGCTCCTGTGCTTGATTGATAACGATAGCCCGCTGCCCTGACCACAAACTTGTTTCCATAGTCGTGGCTATCATGGCTCGAGCTGTTGTCAGATCAAAATCGGCTCCGGAAAACCAAGCTACATTGGCCTCAGCTAAATTGGCAAGATGCTGGCTCAGAAAAGTGGTTTTACCGATATGTTCTGGTCCAACCCATAATTGAGCTGGCGGGACTATACCACTTTTTTGCAGATTTTGCAAATACTGTTGGATCATTTTGTTTCCAACTAACTCGATCTTCTTAGGCATGATTCTAGTCTACTTGGGATAACAAAACTTGCCAAGTTTGTTCAGCGCAACGTTCCCAAGAAAACTGCTTAACTTGAGTTAAACTTTTCTGACGAGCCACACTCTGATCAGCTTGCAAACAAGTTAAAATGGTTTGAGCCATATGGTGAGGATCGGTCTGGTTAAAAAACCAACACGCCTCACCGCCCACTTCCCGCAAGGCTCCAATATCTGAACAAGCTACTTTTGTTCCCACGGCTAGCGCTTCAAGCACCGGGATACCAAAGCCCTCATAGTGTGACGGAAAAATAAAGGCACTCGCTTGGCGCATGAGATCGGGTAAAGCACTAGCTTCGGTATAACCCAAGAATTTAACATCCCGCTCTAGTTTTTGATCTTTCACCAACTGGGTTATTTGTTCATAACCAAAACCAGGTTGCCCAGCTAACCAGAGTTGCTCGGGAATGTGTCTAGTGTGTTTTAATTCAGCAAAAGCTAAAATTAAATTATTGATGTTTTTCTTTAACTCAATACGGCCAACAAAAAACAGATACGATTGTGTCATGGTTACTTTATTCGGTGTCTCATAGTATGATGTTCGATCATAACCATTGTGCACTACGGCTATTTTATGATCAGACACTGTATAACAATTTTGTAATTCATGTTTAGTGAATTCAGAAATAGTGATTATTTTTTTGGCATGACGCACTGCAAAGCGCATGGAGTAACGGTGATAATCCAACTCAGTCGTGCCATATTTACCGAGTGTTAAAATTTTTATTAACCAGTGTAAAATTTTTCCACCAATATAAGTATTGGCATACAAGGCGGCATTGCGTTCAAACCCTAAATCATGGGCGACATAGACAGTGTTTCTGACATGAATTAATGGAATGGTATGAGCCGGAATGAAGAGCACATCCGGCCTAAGCCATGGTACCAGCATGGTGAGAGATAAACGTAATTGCGTCCATAATAATTTGGGTGGCCAGCGCAATATTCGTATTTCCCAATCGGCTGGTAAATCTTTCAGATCAGCTACTAATGGTTCTTTGAGATACAACACAATGTGGTGTTGAGTTGGATCGTAAATGCGGGCAAAGTTTTTTAATAAATAATAACAATACCACTCTGTACCAGTGCGCTGTCGAACATTCGCCCGAGAGGCATCGATACCGATCGTAATCATCGGGTCGACAAAATAGATCGTTTGTAGGATTCCAAATTTTCTAGAGCAATACCCGTACCTTTCACCACATTTTGTAACGGATCATCCGCTAAATAAGCCGGTACATTGATCGCGCGCGCCAATAATTCATCCAAATTTCGCAGCATCCCGGAACCACCCGATACAACCATGCCTTTATCAATTACATCAGCCGACAACTCGGGCGGCGTGTCTTGCAAAACAGATTTTACAGCTTGCACAATACCCTGCAGTTCATCCTGAATGGCTTCAGTGATATCATCTGATGTAACTGTAGCCGTGCGCGGTAAACCGGTGACCATGTCACGCCCACGCACATCCATCGATAATCGATCGGTCATCGGTAAAGCCGAACCAATTTTGATTTTTAATTCTTCTGCACTCCGTTCCCCAATGGCTAAATTAAACTGTTTGCGCACATACTCTTGAATAGCCGCATCAAACTTGGTGCCGCCAATGCGCACAGATGTATTGGCCACAATTCCGCCCAAGGAAATAACCGCAATTTCACTAGTGCCACCACCAATCTCAATAATCATATGCCCCGAGGCTGAACCAATCGGAATCCCCGCACCAATCGCTGACGCCACCGGTTGCTTGATAATAAAAGCCGCTTTCGCTCCGGCTTGTAACGTAGCATCAATTACCGCCCGACGTTCTGTGGAAGTAATACCAGCCGGTACCGCGATCATCACTTCCGGACTAATAAACCGGACACCACCTAATGCCTTATTAATAAAATAACGCAACATACTTTCCGTAGTTTTATAATCCGCAATCACCCCTTCTTTTAGTGGACGTTTGGCCACGATGGTATCCGGTGTACGGCCTAACATTTCACGCGCTTCACTGCCCACAGCTAACACCTTGCCGTCATGTTGACTAACGGCCACAACGGACGGTTCATTTATAGCAATACCGCGCTTAGGTACGTAAACCAATGTGTTTACAGTCCCAAGGTCGATTCCAATTTTTTTAACAAACATAAGGTTTACTTATAGTCGACTGTCATGACCACATCACGCCATAAAGGCATTGTCAAATGCACCTTAGTATTATCAATTGTAACGGTTTCGTCAAGAGCCTGAGCGGCTAAGACTTTTCGCCCGGCATCAATGTTCATAGTGGCTGTGACATTGTTTGTCCCTGGCTGTTTTTGCCAGGTTAACTGATATGTACCAGCCATAATTTGCTCACCAATGCGCTCGGGCAACCGATAACTCAACTTGATGGTATCCTCAGTTTTAGGCTCAACCGAAATGAACCCGCCAAACACAGTTTTATGCACAGCCTCATCTTCACTACTAGTGGCTGCTACGGGGTCTCCACCTAAATAGCGATCGTTTGTTAAAAATCCTTCACTACTAAGTAACTCACTACCAATCGGCGCATAGATTCTGGTATAACTGCGATAGCGTGTGGTGAAATCATCAAACACACCATCGTTTTTATAGTGCATAACGATATCCGCCTGCCAGTGATCACCGACTTTGGTGACAGTATAATCAATTGTCTTAGTCATGACTCGATCGGTTTTTTTGGCGGCCAAATTGGCATCGATCACCATTAAATAATCGTTATCTGTTACCGTGACAGAACCATCCCACCCAATCTGATGCATTAAATTCTGCACGGCAGCATCATTGGAATACACCAAGAGATGTTTTTCTTCAAAGTTAGTAATGGCTAGATCACCCAATTTACCCCAATCAGACTGCGGCAAATTCATCACGCGATTCATAATCTCAGCGGCTAGCTTACCAATGACGGCTTTACGCGCTGCGTCGGACACCCCTTCCTTATAATAGGCAATTTCCACTTGATATTGTAGTTTTTCAGTGAGATTATCAGCATTATATTCATCACCATCAATCACAATCGGGCCGGTAATCACAAGTAAATCATGAATCACTTCCGGCGTTACGGCAATCACACCATCGATGTGGGTGGTGGATTGTGATTCACGAGTATAAAAATCTTCGGCGCGGGCGGCTGAGGTAGGAAAATCAGGATCCCAATTAGAATCGCGCAGATACCAACGTGAGGCATCGAGATATTTTTGTAATGGTTCCGGTGGAGTTTCCGACCAAGTATATTTTACTTTGTTATCAATATTATAAATATTATCGGTTTTAAATTCTTCAATGTTACCGCTTTTCAATTGCAAAATACCGTAGGTGCCAATAAAACCCCCGGTTGGTCTTAATTCGGTATTGTTTTGTAAAAGAAACAGATAAGTTTTACTGTCTGGATAACCAGCAATGGTTGGTGCCACTGTTAAAAATGGTAAACCCTTATTAACCGCTGCCTCAATATTAGGCAGATTGGTTTTAATAGTACTGACAATGATAGCTAATGGTCCAATCACGCCTTTATCCGGCAAGTCTTGCAGGGCGGTGACAGAGGCTTGTAAATCAGACTGAGCCGCCGTTAATGTATCTGGCGATTCACTAATAGTTTTTAAAAAGGCCTCGCGCTCCGCTTTACCAATTTTATTAGCGGTCGTACTTTTGTCACCCACTAATTTATCGACTTCTTGAATGATTTTCACGAGTGGTTTACCGGCTTGTATGCCCTTATCACTGGCCAACAAAAGCTGATCCACTACCTGAAATTGTGTATGCACATACGGCAACCATTTGATGGGCCATAAGCCATCTGATGCCGCCCGGGCTAAAGTAATATGTTCCGACGCTTGATTTAAATTGTCATTTATTGCCGTATATTTCTTATCGGCAATATTCTGTTGTATCTTAGTAGCATCATTTTTCAGCGCCATACCAGCCTGGTATAAGCGCCGGGCTTGATAAGTTGAATACCCTCCGACTATCAGTAGAATCACAATGACGACAAATAAACCTATATATAAAGGTTTACGATTGCGACGCCGTTTTGGTCCAATCACTTTAGCTGGTGTATCAACCGAACGAATCTCAGGAATTTTTTCCATAACCTTGTTTAGCAAGTTTTAAATAGGTTAACCAATCTTTAATATGAATGCGTGTTGTGTAATTTAGCAAACTCCCAAACCCACCCCAGAATGAATGTTGGGCTGATTCGCGTCGATGATAATGCACAATAGACACGTCGGGATAGTATATCACTTTATAGCCATGTGCACGAATGCGATCGCATAATTCAAAATCAGCAAAATAAAGGAAAAAATCTTCCTGTAATGCACCTACTGTATCTAAAACAGATTTACGCGCGACTAACACGGCACCTAATAACCAATCCACTTCCCGCACCGACTGGTGATCAAAATCTACCATTAAATGATTGGCTAAATCTTGTTTGGCAAAAGCTAATTTACCTAACGGTGTGCGCCGATAAAGCGGAGTTAGTTTTGAATATGGCCGAAAACAAGATGATTGAATCGAACCGTCGCCGTTAGTTAATTTTGGTCCTAACAAAGCAATATCGGGATGATCATCTAAATACTGACACAGTTTAGATAAATCAGCCGGGTTTAAAAATATCACATCACTATTCATGATCACGATATAGTCTCCTTTAGCTTCCTTAATACCAAGATTATTGCCTTTGGCATGACCGGTATTAGTCGGGCTAGCAATTAGTTTAATCTTAGGATAATATTTTTGCATCATCGCCACACTGCCGTCACCGGAGGCGTTATCAACCACGATAATCTCAGACGGCACAGTTAAGTTTAAACTAAGCAAATTTTTCACCGCCAAACGTAATAAATGTTTGGTTTTATAGTTTAAAATAATGAAAGATAATTTTATGTCGGTCATAAAGCTAACTGTCTTTTTTTAATCATTTTAGGAAGCAGTCGAAACATGGTTGGAAACATGCGTAAAGTGGACCATTCGAAAATCAAGACATAGCCGAGTTTAACACATTCGTACGGTAACAACCAGGGCAGGCGTTTTAACCAATCAAATAATGACAGATTCTTAAATAACAGCCAAATATGGTTACGGTAGGACATAGCCCGAATTAAAGCCGATTTTTGGCCACGTCCAGCCAAAGTAGTCTGTTGAATGGAGCGGGCATGATAGATGACGGCCGTTGGTTCATACCACACCGTATAACCGGTGCGATGTAAACGCCAGCTTAAATCAACATCCTCTTTATAGGCGACAAAATCACTGTCAAAACATTCACTTGTGATAGCCGACCGACGCAATAACATACCGGCTCCGGTAATACCAAAAACTTCCTCAGCTGAATCATATTGACCCGTATCGGCCACTTGCTCTCCCCGATTAACCGCTCGCCCACTTCTTTTTAAAATCAGACCAGCACTATCAAAAATTTTACTAGGTTGACCATCGATCAATTTCAACATTTTGCCTCCAACCATGGCACAGTGCGTGTCTTGCTGCATTCGCTCAACGAGACGTGTGATACTAGTGGGAGTTAAAATAATATCATCGTTACAGATATAAATATATTCTCCAGTGGCAACCTTAATGCCTTGATTATTGCCTTGCGCAAACCACACGTTAGTTTTATTGACAATTAATTGATCAACTGGACGAACGGTTTGATGTTGTAGCCAATCGACCGTACCGTCGGTTGAAGCATTATCAACTACGATTACTTCCACATCTGGATAAATTAATTTAGCTAACGATGCAAACAAGGCTGGCATGTGCCGCTGACTATTATAAGTAAGAATAATAATACTAACTCTGGCTTTGGTCATAAACAGTACTAATTGATAAAGCTAATGCTATCCAACCTAAGCCGAGCGGATGATTCAGATATGGTGTCAACATATGTACAAAAGCCAGAGCCACTACACCTAAACCGGCGGTTAGACTGTAAAGATTATTTTGAGAAAACAATCTGATAGATAAAGCAGTTATAATACTAACATATAGTAATACTCCTACCAAACCAAGTTTTAACCATAGATCAAGGTAACCCCACTCAAACGCAAAAGTGGTAAACCAACCAGATTGATTATTAGTCAAAGCGCGCGGATCTTTGGTTTGATAAGTCACCGTAGTGCCAAAACCCGAACCAAGCAAGGGATGTTGTAAAGCAGCTAGAGCCAAGGGTTTTAATAGAGCTAATCTTGAGCCACTAGCCGCTTCGGTTGTGACATCACTGGTACGATCAGACAATAAACTAGCGGCATCAACCCCTGAGCCACTACTAAACAGTGGCACGTTAATAATGGCCAAAATAAACATGTATCCAATAATTGCACTACTACCAACAATTAAGAGATAATATAATCGTTGCTTAAAAAATATTAAAAATATAATTATTATCAATCCGGTTGCTACCCAAAAACTTCTGGAATAACTGAGCACTAGTAAACTTACTGTTACAACCGATAACACATAGAAATATTTGGCACGGTGTTTTAATAATAGAGCGGTGCTCGTAAAAATAAACGCTAACAACACATAAATGTGGCTCTGAAAAAAAACTCTGGTGAAATGATTAGCTTGGACGGTGACTTCCGCTAAACGAAAATCACGCACCCAGCGATATAGTTCAGGTAGATAATACCCAAAGGCACCCGGGTGTGAATATAAAAATAATATGAACACTGATTGGATCGCCAAAACAGTCACACCGGCTAACAATACTGTGAAGAGATTTTTAATATCTTGTTCAGTTTTAACCGCTTGCACAAATGGTATCACCATGGCAATAAATAAATATCCATTCATGTCTAAAAATATTTTAGCCGGATCATTGTGATAGATTAAGGCTGTCAACACTGCGAGACCAAACACCCCAACTAACCCAACCCACCATTTCCAATAATTGGTTTTAAAAAACCGAATTTGTTTATCTCGAATAATCCATACAATCGTCGCTAACATAATAACCAAAAATATCCCTAAGCGTAACTGCCCAATTAAATGACCCTGCGAACCGATAACCAATTCGGCCAACACGCCAGCTATGCCATAGTGCAAGCGATATAAACTAGCCAGTAAGACGAGTAATAAAATTATACCCAAGACAATATTTTTCCAACTCGGGTAACTGTAAACCAACCAAGATAATCCCTCTACGGCTAGCAAAATTGCTAACCAACTAGCGTACCACTTGATTCGCATAAGCTAAAAACATACTAACCGGATGTAATGTAATAAACCACAGATAAGCCAACACCCCGTTATGCTTACGCATGTAGGTTTGTAAGCTATGGTTAAAAATGCGCTGCGCCGTAGGCCGAGCCAATTGTTTAAAACTTTGTCCTTTAGCATGAATACAGGTCAAACTTGGCTCATAGCGCACCACATAACCATCGAGTTGTAATTTACGTTGCAAATCAACTTCTTCAAACCAGGCGAAATAATCTTTATCAAAACCGCCATAGTGTTTAGCTAAAACCGTTGGCATAAACATAAAGGCGCCCATCACCTGGGGAACACAAGCCGGTTTGGTATAATCAAAATCAATCATGAGATATTTATCAACTAAATGCGGAAATAAATGATGTAACTTTAATTGAATCACAGTTTGATCAGATACCCTGGGCCAAGCGCGCACGGTTGGTTGAATTGAACCATCACGATTCAATAATTTCACTCCGACCATACCCAATTTGGCTTGACTAGTTTTAAATAGTTTTAGCAAATCTGGAAAAATATTACTAACCAACTCACAATCATCATTTAAAAAAAGCACATACTCCCCTTGCGCTTGAATGAGGGCTTGATTATTAGCCGCCCCAAACCCTTTATTATCTGGGTTGCGCAGCAAGTGAACCTGAGGAAAGTCTTGTGCCACCATGTCCGCTGAACCATCAGCGGAGTTATTATCAACCACAAAAATTTCATAGTTACAGTCGGTCGTATATTGCGCAATAGAGTGTAAACACGAGCGTAACTGTGCACGCACATTCCAGGACACAATGATGATAGAAATGTCAATCATGGGCATTACTTTAGCATGTCATTAAATTGTTGCCTACGGTGCTCCCAAGTTTGGTTTAGTACCCAGTGCTGTGCGGCAGATTCTAGTTCAGCATAGTTTTTTCGTTGCAAAGCCTTAATCAGATCAGCTGGATTAGTGGGATCAACTAAGATACCGGTAATACCATCTTGAATTGCTTCACTCATGCCACCAGAGCGCCCACCGATACAGATTTTACCGAAACTATTCGCCTCTAAAGCCACTATTCCAAAACCTTCGACATCGCCATTAGATAATTGCCGAGCCGGCATAACCAAACATGTACAATGTTGGTAGAGATAAGCAATTTCTTGATCTGATAAATTTTTTAAAATATGCACTCTTTTTTCTAATTTATATTCTTTTATTAACTCGTTTAATCTTGGTTCATCTTGACCTGAGCCCGCTATTACATAATGTATTTCGGGTATTTTATTTAGTGCCTCAATTACCCGATCAAACCCTTTTCTTTCAACCAAACGACCCACTGATAGAATAAATTTTTCCGGTATCGGCTCGGCTGGTTTTACAACACCGGTGGTTGGAGTGATATGAGCCGCTGGATGAATCACTGTAATATTTTGTAAAGTTCGATCAAAAGTGAACAGCAGGTTTTTGGTATAGTCTGACGCCGCCACAATATGTTGCGCATGTCGTAAGATTCGTTTCAGTAACCAGCGTTTACGCCAATATGTTTGCGGTACCAAAACATCCATACCGTGCGTAAAAACAATATATGGTTTTTGAGTTAATAATTTAACAACCAACGCTACGGTGCCTAAGGGTAAAACCTGTCCCACTAAAACATGAGAATAATTATACAAACGAACTTGACCAATTAACCACGGAATCATCAGCCACCAAGGCTTGGGCATATCTAATCTGGTGGCTACTTTGCAGCGTAACAAATTATGGTAATAATTAGCCACGCCGCCTACATCCGGCGGATACTCTAGGGTTATTAAGAGCGGGTACGCATTTGTTGCCATAACACCTTTATTTCACTAAATTTTACACCACCAAAGACGAACAATAAACCGACATAAATAATAATGCAGACACTTAATATCAATAAGAATATCATACTGGTATGATCCAGACTTTGCTGTAACCACCAGGCTAACACAGCCATGATACTGGCAGACAACAAACTAATGCCGGCTTTTTTTAGAATAACCAAACTGCGAAATTCCGTCAGTTGATACACATACGGTAAACCCAGTAAGACTAAAACGATGGCACTGAGAGTGGCCGCCAGAGCTGCCCCCATGTAGGTATATTGCGGAATCAAAATGATGTTTAAGACAACGTTAACACCTAAAGCTATGCCCATGTTTAACGTATTGGTTAATTGTTTATTGGCGGCATTCAAAGCATTGCCAATGGGATAATTCGCAAATAAAAACACTACCCCAGCCATAAACAATTGTAAGGCCGGAATTGTGGCCGGAAAATCTTTAAAAGCTAACTGAATAATATCTGGTGCCAACACATAAGTACCCAAAGCGATTGGTATGCTTAAAAATAATAACAATATACTAGTTTGTTCAAAAATGTTACGAAAAGATTCTTTTGATTGCAATAGCGCTTGACTCATCGCCGGGAAAAAAGCGGTCGCAAAAGCGCCTGGTAAAACGGTTAAGGTAATAGTTAATTTTAGCGCGATACTGTACCAGGCCACATAGCGATCCCCAGCTAAATAATTTAACATCACTGTATCAATTGAACCGTTCAATTTAAAAAATATATCAGCCAGGGCAAACGGTGCGGCCATAATAAATAGCTGACGCATAGTTGGCCAATGCCACTGCCAGCCTAACCGAATGTCGGTTTTACGATACAATATATAAACAGCATAGAGTAAATACAAAACACTGGCACAGTTAATGGCAATAATTAAACCGCCCGCTTTATAACCGAAGAAAAAAAATGTTCCGCCAATAACCACTACAGCGATCTGGTAAAAAACTTGACCAATCGCCTCATACTGCATGAGTTGCTGCGCGCGTAAGACGGCAAAGATAACCGATCGAAAGGTATCGAACACAATAATACCGATAGCCAAATAAACCAGCATGACTGTATACGCTGGCATTGGTTTGTATAAATTTAAAATATGAAACAGACCAATCAAAACCACAACGCTGACAATCGTTAGAATAATTTTTAACGATAAAGCCTGCTTAAAATATTCCTGTAATCGTTCTGGATTCTTGGCACCCTGCCGCGTTAAAACCGGAATCAAACCAAAATTCATCAAGATTACAAAAATACTTGTGTACGTAACCGCAAAGGTGTATTTCCCTAATAACTCATCCCCCGCTGGTATAGCCAGTTGATGGGCAATGTAGGCGAACCACCAAAACGCCAGAGCTTTTTGAGCCATGGACGATAAGGTGAGATAAGTAGCATTCTTTGCTAAGACGCCAGATAGCGTCATGGGGATAAAAGCTAACGTTTAGACCACTGTGGTGCGCGGCGAGCCCGTTTCAGACCGGGCTTCTTGCGTTCTTTCTTACGTGAGTCACGGGTTAAAAAGCCAGCTGTTCTAAGATTTTTGCGCAAACTTTCATCAATGGTCAACAATAAACGGGCAATGCCCAAACGCATGGCAATGGCTTGCGCCGCTTTACCGCCGCCTTGTACTTTAGCGCTAATTGAAATTGTTTTGGCATCTCCATAATGACTCAGCGGAGATTTAATGTCTTTCAGTAAAGTGGCCGGAAAATAATCAGCCACTGGCTTATCATTCACTGTAATTTCGCCATCGCCTTTTTTTAACAAACGCACCCGCGCGACAGCCGTTTTACGTCGACCAACGGCATAAAGATAAGTTCGTTTTGTCTTGGTATCTGCCATAACTATTCAATCGTTAAACGCTTAAGCATCTGATCCCGTAATTTGTTTTTTGGTAACATATTGTTAACCGCGCGCCGGAGCAACTGAGCCGGAGTAAAATCTTTCGCCAATTTCATCTTTAAACCACCGGGATGAAAAGTGTGATGTTTATGCTCAATCGTCGCCAATCTTTTAGCATCAAATTTTAGTGCCGAAATATTTTTAACTTCTACCATATCGCCACAATTAGAGTAGGGCTGATAATCTGGTTTGTGTTTACCCATCAGCAAGCCCGCTACTTTCGTAGCCAAACGACCGAGGGTAATATTGGTTGCATCAACACTGTGTGTTTTTCGAATCATACATTTACTTTGTCAGTTGGTTTATCAGTTGACTTGGCCGGCTGCTCAACAAACTCTAATTGCACTAATTCAGCGCCATCACCTTTACGGACACCAAGTTTGGTGACACGGGTGTAGCCACCTGCGCGCTGATCGAACATAGGTGCAATGGTTTTGATCAACTTATTGACCGCTGTAACATTACCTAAGCACGCTAAAAGATAACGGCGGGAGGATTCTGTATTGCGTCTGGCGCGCGTTATTAACCGCTCTACAAAAGCTTGCGTCACTTTAGCTTTGACTTTAGTGGTACGTAACCGACTGTTCGTTATCAAACCAATGGCCTGACTTTTCAACAAAGCCTTCCGTCCGGCGTGATTACGATCAATTTTTTTGACAGACTTCTGGTGGCGCATACAATATTATTCAGTCACCTCAGTAAACGAATTACCAATCACCGACAAATGATCAACTAACATGGCACAAGCTTGGTGCATGGCTTGCTCCGGAGTGAGCGTACCATCAGTAGTGACATCCATGAGTAATTTATCAAAGTTAGTCATTTGTTCCACCCGCACATGTTCAGTTTTGAAATTAACATTACGTACCGGTGTATAAACAGCATCTAAAGCCATAAAACCAACGTCGAGTTTTTCATCCTCACGGGCTTCCACTGGCACATAACCACGACCTTTTTGCGCCAAAATAGTAATTTCCAGTTTGGCAGAAGCATCGGTTAAGGTGGCAATATGCACATCTGGGCTCATCACTTCAATATCTGAATTTTTTTCAATATCTTTGGCGGTGACTTTTTTCTTACCAGATACTTTTAAAGTTACTTGCACGGCTTCATCTGAAAAAACTTTTAGACGGACTTGTTTCAAGTTTAATAAAATATCAACCACATCTTCTTTGACGTGTTCCATGGTAGAAAACTCATGATCGACCCCTTTAATTTTGACGGCTGTGATCGCACCACCTGGTAACGAAGATAACAATACTCGGCGCAACGCATTACCCAAGGTTGTACCATAACCCGGATAACATGGTGAGATAGTAAACAAAGCGTGATTGGTATCAATCGTTTGCGCTTGGATTTGGCTAGGAAGTTGAATATCCATATGGCGTAAGTTTGATTATTAACGAGAATAAAATTCCACGATCATATTAACTGCAATGCTGCCTTCAGCATCTTTGGCCGTGGGCAAAGTTAACACCTGCGCAGAATAACGAGTTTTATCTAGCTGCAACCAGTGCGGTGCATCATACGTTTTTAAATGATTGACGACTTGTTCAGTATACTTCGATGCTTGCGTACTGGTTTTTAGAATAATCACATCACCAACTTTTACTTGGCGTGATGGCACATTACATTTCTTGTCATTCACTAAAATATGACCATGCGTCACTAATTGGCGCGCTTGCCGCCGCGTTGTTGCTAAACCCATTCGGTACACGACATTATCCAAACGACCTTCTAAAAATTGCATGAGCTGTTCGGCGGTGTTACCAACTTTACGGCTAGCGGCCGCATAATAATTGGAAAATTGGCGTTCTAAAATACCATATAAGGCTTTGGCTTTTTGTTTCTCACGTAATTGTAAACCAAATTGGCTCAAACGCGGTTTTCGCTTCATACCGTGCTGGCCTGGAGCATAATTGCGTTTGGTTAAAGCACATTTGACTGAGCCACAAACGCTCTCTCCGAAACGGCGACAGGCTTTACATTTTGCTTTGAGATTTCGTGCCATAGGTAATACAATAATTAAACGCGACGTGGTTTTTTAGGGCGACAGCCGTTGTGTGGCATCGGAGTAATATCCTTGATATCGGAAATGGTTAAACCGGCCGCTGTAATGGCGCGCAAGGCTCCATCGCGACCACTGCCAATACCCTTAACAAATACTTGCACTTCTTTTAAGCCAGTTTCTTTAACTTTCTCTAAAGTTTCTTTCAGTACCACACCCGCAGCATAAGGCGTTGATTTCTTTGGTCCTTTAAAGCCGTATTGTCCAGCACTACCTTGAGCCACAGTATTTCCAGCCGAATCAGTAATATTAATAATTGTGTTATTGTACGTCGATAACACGTGAATCGCCCCTTTGGCAAGGGATCGCTTCTTTTTTTTCTTCTTTTTTAGAACAGCTTCGGCCATAATATGAGATAATTTGTAGTAGATTTATTGAACTTAATTGTTGTTAATTATGTTTTTTGAGCCGCAATCTTACGACCGGATCCCATAGTGTGGCGTTTGTTACCACGCACAGTGCGGTTATTAGTTTTGGTCGATTGCCCGCGCACCGGTAAATGCCGAATGTGACGACTACCCCGATAACTGCCAATTTCCTTCAAGCGTTTAATATTAGCAAAAATCTCGCGACGTAAATCACCTTCCACAGCGATGCCCATCTTATCAATCATGGTTTTAATGGCATTCACGTCAGCTTCGGTTAAATCTTTGGCGCGCGTATCAGGATTGATCTTCGCTTCCTTAAGAATTTTTTTGGATAATGGAATACCTACTCCGTATAAGTATGATAACGCCACTTCAATGCGTTTTTCATTTGGGAGGGTAACACCGGTAATACGTACTGCCATAAGATTAGCCTTGACGTTGTTTATGTTTAGCTGTTTTACAAATCACATGAACTCGACCTTGACGGCGGATCACTTTACAAGATGTGCAGATGGCTTTGACTGAGGATCTAACTTTCATGCTAATAAGGAAATCTTTAGTGTCGATAAATTACTCTACCTTTAGTTAAATCATACGGGGTCATCTCGAGCGTCACGCGATCACCGGGCAAAACTTTGATCCGATGCATACGCATTTTCCCCGACAGAATACCTAATATCTCATGCCCGCTGTCCAGTATTACCCGGAACATGGCATTCGGAAGCATTTCAGTCACCTCACCTTGCATCTCAATAAACCCTTTTTTGGTAGAGCGCGGTGCGCCACTGCCTGGTTGAGGTTGTACTGGTGCTGGGCGTGAAGTGTTTGAATGATTTGGCATTAAAAAAATACTGCTAAAAAACGAGCTTGGTCGAACTTTTGATAGATATTGTCAATTTCTTGGCAAATTCGAGTATTTCGACAAGCAGACAATAGTATACGTAGGCTGAATTGACCTGTCAACTTAACTTTTGTCAAGCCTGTGGATAACCGGCTTACCTATCAGCTTATTAAGTGATTTGGCATTTTTTTTGGTTAGCACTCGTTGGCCAGTTTTGGTTTCGATATCTTTGCGAGCGTTGCCCAGGCTTTGCGGATTTCAATACTCTTCAGCCGTTGGTTCACCCAATCCGGGCTATAGCCTTTTTTTAAATAGGTTTTTAAAGCTCGACTGATAGCTAATTCTGGATCAGCCGTTTCTTCTAAACGTTCATACCCTACCTGTGCCAACCAAAGTTTAAACGGCTCAGCATTTGGTGAGGGAATGGATTGAATTAGTCGGAGCATAGTTTCGGTATCAGCTGCGTCAGTTATGTAATACTTACCGTCTGATGACTGCAATTTCAGTTGGTGACATTTTGTCACCAACTCACTTCCCTCTTTACGGAGTCGTTCTGCCAGCTTATTCCAGTACTTCCTAGCATCAACACTGTCAGTTAGGACACGAACCACGTCAATAACCGAAAAGTACCACAATTCTTTGTCTGCGTCCCAATGGCGTCTGATCTGGCTACCTTGAAATAAGGCAATGGCTTCTTTTTTAGATTTCATAACCAAATCTTACCCCAAAAAAAGGCTATTGTAAAGGCCGTTTTAAGCCAAAATTGGCTTATTAGTTAGCATGGGTTAAATCCCTACCAATTTAAATACGTAATCGTGAGTTGCAATATGGTCGCGAATGTCACCCACAACAAATAGGGTATCTGAACATACGCCACCCATCGTATCCGGGGATAAATGACTACCATACACCAAATGAGGGTGCTGAGCACTAGGAGAATATCCACGGCTGCCAGCCAGTTGCTTCTTAGGCCAAACTGAATTGGAGTGAAGACAGCATTAAAGATCAGGTTCAACACAAATGGTACGGCCATCATCCGCGGTAATTGTTTCTTCCAGACCATCCAAAATACTGTACCAAACGAAATGGCAATCAATCCGTACAGCACCGTCCACGCTGGGCCAAATAACCAGGTTGGCGGCGCCCAGGTGGGTTTAATCAATTGTGCATACCAGCTAGGGATGTCCATTAGGTGTAGTATAGTCAATCGCGGATTTCTTGCATAGATTAAAGGGTTTTATTACACTGAAGCTGGTTGGGGTGGGATGGATGGTGTGGGGGTTTATTTTTTGAACTTTGGCCATCGATTATAACCCACCGACGGATCATTGGATTTTAACTTTTTTATATAATCAACCTCAATTTTATTTACTTCCTCATCAGGTGCATCTTCAGATTGCCAAAGAATTTCTCGCCGAATAGTAAAATCTTTTTTATCAGTGTCTGAAAAATCTTGCTCAAGTATTTTACTATCAGGGCTACCGAAGTATCTAAAAGTCCCGGTCAAATCTTTACCAACATAGATTTTCCCGTTTGGATATGTGATTTTATATATCCACTTCATACAGTGTTACTAAGTAAAAAGTTATTGAATAGTTATTTCCGTTAAATTGGTGGGAATGGGGTGAGTGGTTTCCTATCTATTAACTACCGGCAAATATGTGCATCTGCAAAATGGTTTGCCATTTTGATTCATATCATAAGTGCAACGTGGATTTGGTATTGGCATATTTTCAAAAGCCTCTTTCAAATCAAATATTTTACCGCTATTAATATTACAGTGAATGCAACCTGAATTACATAAAATCTCCACTTTTTCACAGCCCAGTTCCTTAAGTATTTGCAATTCCAATTTTGCGGCAGCAGCATTTTCTTTAAAACTGTCTTTTCCTTCCTCATTCAGATACAGAGCCATTGTGAAATAAATCATTTTTTGATCTTGCAGGTCAGTGGTTTTAAGAATTACTAAATTAAACAATGACCATAATGTGTCACCATCAGATGCAGGTTGACCAAATTTCTTTGTTAGCTTTTCCTTCTGATTCTCAAAATCCTTCCCAGATACACCATAAGCTGATAGAGAATTAAGATATTTTTTTATATAGGCCATAAAACTCATTTTAGAATAACATCACCACCTTTGGCTATATGATCCAAATTGGAAAATGTTACATTTTCTAATAGTGAAAACGTGGGTCAGTTGATAATTCATCCTTCAGCTTCTGATTCTGCTGTCCTAATTCTTTGAGCCTAGGAATAAAACTATCTATAAATTGCATTTCTTGAGAGTTATTGTTTATGTCATCAAATAAATCCATTAAGCCCATCGCGATATTTCCCACCAACCACAAATCAGATTTGACATGTAACTCATCCTCTAAATCAAAATAGGGTGTATCAAATTGCCCTGCAACTCTATTGAAACTGAATGTTTTCATAGCATAGATAATATTTGAATGTGAAGTGGTCGAATTAATATGATCCTTAATTTTCTGTATGTGGTTAGAACCGTCACGATGATACGTTGTGATCCATTTGTACCTTTTATTCTTTAGTGCGTCTGATGCTTTCAGTATTCCTTGTTCATCGTAATCAGCAAAACCATCAACCGACGGATTGGCAATTGCATAAGCAGCACATGTACCGGCTTCCAAAACCTGACGTAAGTCCATCATGGCTTGCGTGTGATGCAACCTAAGTGCGGAGAATAGGGCAAGTGTGTGATGTTTTCTAATCTGTGACAGAAAAATTACAAAAACTCCTAGTTTGGGGCTAACTGACTTCAAAAAAGTATTTAGGAGAGTATTTAAGTTTGATGCATTTAGAAAATGCTCGTCATATCGTACTTTCCCTTCGAGAACCAGTTTTGTCTCAGTCTCAATAATCTCACCGATAGTTCCCTGCTTGATTCCCATAAATATTAACTCTCCTCCACCACCGCCTTAATCCGCCTCACGCCAGCGGAACAAGCTTCTTCCTTCAGGATCTTAAAGTGACCAACCTCTTGAGTATTGTTCACATGCGGGCCACCGCAGAATTCTTTGGAGAAATCACCAACGATGTAGACTTTCACTTTGACGTCGTACTTGCTATCGAATAAACCAATGGCTCCCAGCTTATGGGCTTCTTCCACACTCATGATTTCATAATGCACCGGCAAAGCACGTTTAACTTGTTCGTTGACCATGTCTTCAACTTGTTTAAGTTGTTCAGTGGTCATTTTTTCGGGGTGGGAAAAATCGAAACGGAGACGCTCCGGGGTGATGTTGGAACCTTTTTGGTAGACATGCGGACCGAGGATGCGGCGGAGGGATTCTTGCAATAAGTGTGTGGCGGTGTGACCGCGGATGGTTTCCCAGGAGGCATCGGCTAGACCACCTTTGAACCGTTTTTGGGCACCAGCGCGGGATTGCTCTTGGTGTTGTTTATAAAAATCATTGAAGCCATCTTCATCTATCGTCAGGTTTTTTTCTTTGGCCATTTCTTGAGTAAATTCTAAGGGGAAACCATACGTATCAAAGAGATGAAAAGCATGCTCCCCCAACATAACTCCACCACGAGGAATGTTTACAGTGAGCCTATCGAACTGTTTTTCCCCTTTTTCTAAAGTCTTGGCAAATTTTTCTTCTTCATTAACTAACTCTAGTTTGATTTCGGAACGTAAATCATTAAATTTCGGATAATATTGTTTGAACATATCAATAACGATGTCGGCTAGGTCTTGTAAAAAATAACCTTTGATACCTAATTTACGTCCATGACGAATAGCGCGGCGAATTAAACGACGCAATACATAACCTTGATCGATATTTGAAGGTGAGGCACCATCGCAAATCATAAATGTAGCAGCGCGAACGTGATCGCAGATTATTTCCTTTGAAGTATCCCCGTGGGTGGTGGCCAGTTGATTGATTTTATCCATGATTGGGACAAACAAATCGGTTTTATACACCTCGTCTAAACCATTGAGCACAGCGGTGACGCGTTCTAAGCCCATGCCGGTATCAACATTTTTTTGTTTAAGCGGTTCAAATTTTCCATCGGCCGTTTTTGAATACTGCATGAACACATCATTCCAAATTTCCACATACTTACCACACGAACAACTTGGGTCACACTCGGGTTTACATTTTTCTATGCCGACATCATAAAACATTTCGGTGTCTGGTCCACATGGGCCGGTCACACCAGCTGGACCCCACCAATTTTGCGCTTTGGGAAAAAAATAAATGCGTTCATCGGGAATACCTAGGTTGCGCCATAAAATAGCTGATTCATCATCACGCGGGGCATCGGCGTCACCGGCAAACACACTAACCGATAACCGCTCCACTGGGATGCCGAGCCAGTCTTTGCTGGTTAAAAATTCAAAACTCCAAGTGATGGCTTCTTTTTTAAAATAATCGCCTAACGACCAATTGCCTAACATTTCAAAAAAAGTTAGATGCCAGCGATCACCGACTTCTTCAATATCACCAGTGCGCACACATTTTTGCACATCAGTTAAACGCACCCCTGCCGGATGTGGTTCCCCCATTAAATACGGTACCAATGGGTGCATACCGGCCGTGGTAAACAACACCGTTGGATCATTGTCCGGAATCAACGAGGCCGAACCAATAATGGCGTGATTCTTACTCGAAAAAAAATCTAAATACTTCTGCCTTATTTCATGTGAAGTAATCATGGCGATAGTTTAGTGAATTATAAGGGTTTCGTCTAGCTTTATTGTCTTTTTGTTCTTAATGCACTGTGCAATTCATCAAATCGTTTTATAATGGTGTAGTCATCTAGTGCAGCCGTCATGGCTTCATAATTATCTGCGTTTAATTTACGCAAAATTTCGCGGGCTTTTTCAATGATCGTCGAGGACTTACCGGGACGAATCATTCGTTCGAGGTGGCGTAATCCACTGGATCGTTGCACTAGATATCGCAATTCGGCAGCATCTTCTGGCTTGATATCAGGAGAAAAATCAATCAATAATGCTGGTAGAACTTCACGTAAACGTGTCCGAAATTTAGGGCTGTCTTTTAAGAGGCGATCAAACTCTGAGCGTCCTTTCAATTCTTCATACACTTGTTTTTGTAAGGTGTTGTCTTTAAAAATAAATTTATCAACATGATAATCACTGAGTGATGCGCTTCTAAGATAGGATCGAATAATTTTTTGAAAATTTATAATAGGATCACGTTGGGCAATTTGGTACACGATTTCTATTTCTGTATGATCCGCCTTATCGGCGATGGTTTGATATTGTTCATTAATCGCCGCTGCTAGTCCGTCAGGCAATTCTGCTGGAACACCGTGTTGTCGCATTAATTCAACAACCTTCGATGTAAAAAACACGCGTTCTTTGGCACGGGTTTGTTCGTGAATAATGTTCGCAGAAAACTGTTGTCCGATGGCTATGATACGATTATCTTCTACCTGACTTAAATCATAGGTGGTTCCAAACTGCTGAATGGCTAAACTTCGATAATAATCTTGTTCTGCAACGCTCAAAGAAGTAACTGGAGGAAGTTCAGCTGGTGCTTCGTTGCTGCCATCAATTTTCACCATATAATATTCAAGAATATCTTTTAATTGCTCGGAATGATGCGGAGCAGTCAGAGGCATATCAAGGGCAACGGCTCTAACGACAGGCTCCATACGTAATAGAGTATGATCTAAACCGATAATTTTTTTTGTATCCAGATCTCGTTTTGCCCACGTAGCATCCGTTATAACGGAGTTAGCTGATCCATCGCGTGTCACGGTCACAAATGAATTCCAGGCGTGCCCAACTTTATTTAAATTATGTGATAAATAATCATCTCGTTCTGGAGCAAAAGAGTCATCACCCTGCTCAAAAAGAGCGTAAGTATTACGTAATCGATTATATTGAGTTTGATTGGCTTTAAGTGCCTCAAACACACCTTTAACAGCACTGGCAAAATTCCGACACACTCCATTACCTTCCCAAGTAGGGTCGGTTCGTCTTTGTAAACCTTCTTGCAATAACTGTAACACTGTACTTTGATCAGCTACAGTATCTTGACCGACTACTAAATCACCCCGCTCAGCTTTAGTATCACTCCATTTATATTTCGTTAAATCAACTACCAAACTAGTAGCTAATTCTACGGCTTGACTAGGCGACAATGCATCTAATTCTTTTATCCCCAATCCTTTAGCAATTTCAGCTCCTTCCCCTTTTATATATTTTATAATAAAATTATATAGTTTCTTTTCCCAACCTCTTTCTTTAATTGTTTCTTGATAAGTTTTAGCGCTTGGTGCAGTTCCATCTAGACGACCGTCGCTCATTAAATATTTTTCGACTGAAGCAGGGATAGGATGAGCCTGTTCCGCTGCAGCTACCTGGGGATGAAAAGACTTTAATTCTGAAAAAGCGATCGTATTATCTGGTGAAGGTTGTAGTCTGAGTAATGGATGATCAATGACACGTTCTTCGGCTTCAACTGTTGTTAAAAAATAGGCTTTGGCTTCATCCCAAGTATCAAAAATAAAAGAGGTTGTAGCTAAATAATATCTGCCAGTTTCATCTATTCCGCCCGGTACGGTCACTTTATAACGGCCATCCGCTTCTAACTTAATGTTGAAAAAATGATCGCCGGCATAGGTTTTATCTAATGAAGCACGCTCGGTTGCAATGCGCACATCATTTTTTGATATTTCAACGCGCGCTCTGGCTGTCGCTTCATCTTCAAATCGTTCTTGACATGTTCCAACTATTGAACCATTTGAGCTATCAATCAAGCCAGGTAACGACACTTCGAATTTTCCATCGACCGCAACTATACTATATAGCTCTCGCCCATTTGGATTTATAAATAAGTCCCTCTTTCTTTCACTAGCTCTAATTGATTCAGAGGTAATCATGGCGGTAGTTTAGTGAATTATAAGGGTTTCGTCTAGTTAATCTCTCTTTCAATTATCACTCCACCGCCTAATACTACATCCCCATCATAAAACACAGCAAACTGGCCGGGTGTTACGGCTCGAACGGGTTCGGCAAAGTCTATTTTATTTCCACTGACACTACATTTAACATCTGGAGTGCGATAACGTACTTTTACGGAACACGTAAATGTGTCGGTTGGTCTGAGGCCGGATACCCAATGCTCATCGCTAAACGTACACCAGTTGGAAAATAAACTGGGATGATCTTTACCCTGACAGATTACTAAAGTGTTATCAGACAGACGTTTGTCCACCACATAATATGGGCCAGTACCACCAATTTCAATGCCCTGGCGCTGACCAATGGTGTAATAGGCTAAACCTTTATGCTCCCCCACTATTTTACCGTCTGTTAAAACCATTGGTCCAGGTGCAGCTTTAACATATTGTTTTAAGAAAGTTTGAAAATCAATATCACCAATAAAACATAAACCTTGACTGTCAGGTTTGGTCGCCACTGGTAATTTAAACTGTTCCGCTAGTTTACGCACTTCTGGTTTTAATAAACCCCCAATCGGAAATAATATTCTGGATAATTGAGTTTGATCTAAATGGTAAATAAAATATGATTGATCTTTATTCGGATCGGTTCCCTTTAACAATTGATTTTTTATGATTCGTGAATAATGCCCCGTCGCGATTTTATCAAAACCCAGCGTCATCATTTTATCTAAAAACGATAAAAATTTTATTTGGGTGTTACACATTACATCAGGGTTAGGTGTGCGTCCGGCTTTGGTTTCTTCTAAGAAATATTGAAACACTTTATCACGGTACTCTTTTTCAAAATTGATACTTTGAAACGGAATCTTTAAGTGAGCACAAATAGCGGTAACATCTTTCACATCATCTTCCCACGGGCAATGATCGTACTTACCACGATACGCTGCATCGGCTTCATCGGACCAATTCTTCATGTAAAAGGCTTCTACTTGGTAGCCCTGCTGCAATAATAACGCCGCCGACACAGCTGAATCGACCCCGCCACTCATGGCGACGGCAATTTTGTTGTTTTTCTGAATTGACTGTGGTATAGTCATGCCCAGACTATGGCAAAAAATACATTTAAACTCAAGTCCGGTCTGGCCCAAATGCTTAAAGGTGGGGTGATTATGGATGTGGTCACAGCCGACCAAGCCAAGATTGCCGAACAAGCCGGTGCGGCTGCCGTGATGGCTTTAGAACGCGTTCCGGCTGATATCCGCGCGGCTGGCGGTGTAGCTAGAATGAGTGACCCAAAGTTAATTAAAGCCATAATGAAAGCCGTGACAATTCCGGTCATGGCCAAAGTTAGAATCGGTCATTTTGTTGAAGCCCAAATTATTGAAGCCTTGGGAGTAGACTATATTGATGAATCTGAAGTGCTCACCCCGGCCGACCCATTTTCTCATATTGATAAAACTACTTTTAAAATACCGTTTGTGTGTGGTGCCAGAGATTTAGGTGAGGCTGTACGCCGAATCAACGAAGGTGCGGCCATGATTAGAACCAAAGGTGAGGCGGGTACCGGTAATATTGTTGAAGCGGTGCGGCATATTAAAAGGATCGCTGAAGATCTGAAGGTACTGAAGACGCTGAAAAAATCACAGCTAAAAAAACTAGCCAAAGATTATCGGGTACCGTTAGAATTATTAGAGCAAATACAAAAATTGGGGAAATTACCAGTCGTGAATTTTGCGGCCGGTGGCATTGCTACCCCAGCCGACGCTGCCTTGTGTATGCAGTTAGGTGTAGACGGTGTGTTTGTGGGTAGCGGGATATATAAATCCAATAATCCAGCCAAACGCGCCAAGGCCATTGTAGAAGCTACTACTCATTATAATGATCCCGATTGGTTAGCACGGGTATCTGAAGATTTAGGTGAACCGATGCCCGGATTAGAAATAACTGAATCTTTAACTAAGTTATCATCCCGTGGCATTTAGAATAGGTGTATTGGCACTACAAGGTGATTTTTATGAACACTTAGTGGCCTTAAAAAAACTCAAGGTTGATGGTGTGCCAGTTCGAACAGTGTCTGATATAGAAAAAACTTCCAGTTTAATTATACCAGGCGGTGAAAGTACTACGATTAGTAAATTATTAATCACGAGTGGTTTAAAAAACTGGATAATAAAACATGCCAAAACAGGTTATCCTATTTATGGCACCTGTGCTGGTTGTATTATTCTTGCCTCTCTTGGACTGATAGACATTTCGGTGAAACGAAATGCTTATGGCCGACAACAAGATTCTTTTGCTGAACTAATTCAATCTAAAATGTTTCCCAACTTATCCGGTGTATTTATTCGGGCGCCGATTATCACTCGGATTGGTGCTGGTGTTAACGTGTTGGCGACACACAACGATATGCCTGTGCTCGTACAACAAAATAATATTCTCGCCGGAACATTTCATCCGGAATTAACCGATAAGGTAGATGTGCACCGCTATTTTGTCACACTGAGCGCCCAATCGGCTAAACGCTCCGCTTCACTGAAGCGTGTCCAAGAGGTCGACGCCCCCATCACTACTACAATGATATTGTGATCTCCATCGTGCACACGCATCGCTAAACAATACAATGCTTCATAAATAAAACCAGTTTTGCTACCGGTAATATCCAAGTTACTAGTCAACATTAAACTGTTGGTATTATTAAAATCGTGAAAATTACCGTAATTGATGGTAGTAAATTGGTAATATGGTGTGGCTGTGATGGCGGCAATGTCATCATTTTGTAAGGCCAGATTCATAAATCTGGCATAGTCACTGGCGGTAGTGATATTGCCCACATCTAAGCCAGATGGGTCGGTAAACACTGTAGCAGTTAAACCAAGTTCCTCAGCAGTATCATTCATCTTATTAACAAAATCAGATACTGAATAACCGGCATTACCCACTAAACCATAAGCGGCATTGTTCGCTGAACCAACTAGCATCGCATTCATTAAATTATCCATGGTCATAGTTTCACCCTCAGTCACGCGTAAGAAAGCCCCTTCTTTATCATAACTACTATGATAGGTCGCCACCTTATCCAAATCGACACCGTCATTAAACAACACATAACCGGTCATTAATTTTGTCATCGACGCCATTGAACGTTGGGTGTCGGCATTATGGTTATATAACACCGTACCAGTATCAGCATCGATGGCAATCGCCGCCGCCGCGTCAATAGCGCCAAACTCATTAAACGGATCCGTCGTGTCAGCTGCCACTACCACTAAAGAATTTAAGGCACCCCATTGGGCTGTGACCGTCTGATCAGCTTGGCTAACTTGAGAATCCAATTTAACCCAAGTTTGACTGCCGGTATTATAATAATAAAAGAAGCGATCATACTGATATTTTTTACCCTTGAGATGATACTGAAATTGTAAGGGTTCATTTATCCAATTAGATTCGTCTTGAATGGTGTAACTATAAACCGGTGAAATTTGTTTTAAGGTGTCAGGTAAAACCGGGAAATTTTTCACGCGCCGCACCCACGCTTTAGTGGCGGTTTGCAAACTATTGGCTTGAATACCTAAATCTAATCGACCGCGCTCTAAAGTATAGCCAGAAGTTCTGCTACCTTGATCAAGTGTTATCTTAGTGACTGGCTGTTGTGCAAAAACAACCAATGGTAGAAAAAATAAACCAAGGCTATTTAACCAAACGACCCGGACCATTCGGATTGTAGCCATTATCTATTTCTTCTTTGTCAGTAAAACCATCACCATCCGTATCCGCCTTGAGTGGATCGGTGCCATAACGCTTTTCATCGATGTCTCGCAAACCATCTTTATCCGTATCAAGCTCCTGTAATGGAATAGAGGAATTACTATTATTGGTATTATTTGTGTTATTCACTGGCGTGACTGACGGGATCTCTTGAAATGGATCAAGTTCAATGTACAACCAAATACCACCGCCAATTAAACTACCCAACACCAAAACAGATATCACAACAATAATAATTTTCTGACTGGTTGTTAAACCGGTGCGTCTAAACGATTCCATGGCCGCTTGATCCGCTAACGGTACACCCGGTTTAGTTAGCGGAGCTGATTCATTAGCAAACATAGATTACAGTGTAGCATATTAGATATATTTACGGTATACTTTATCACATGTTTCGAGACATTAAGGTAACCACAAAGATTTTAGCTATATTTGTTGTTTTAGTCATACTGATTGTTAACTCCTGGGCGTTTACTTTTACTACCGTCTTAGATTTTAGAAATACCTTTACCACCATTCAGGATTATTCCTTCCCTAGTGTGGTAACTACAGCCGAACTAAAAGATGATGTCCACGTGGGTATGCTAGCGGTGTATACCTATATCACCACGGGTGATCCAACAAGTAAAACTCTGTATCAGGAACATTTTAATCAAGCCATTCAAACCGAATATCGCCTCTTTCAATTATCTCAAACTAGTGCCGATTTTGAGTTTACGCAAAAATTCAACGATAAACTGCTGGATATATATAATCAAGCCGATAGTTTAGTCACTTTATATGAAAGTGAGGCACCGTCTGAGGATATCAGTAAACAATTAGCCAAACTAAATACCTCACGCGCTGAGTTTAATAATTTTGTCGAAACGACGATTACCGATCAAACCACCGCTCAAGTGACTGAAACTGGTGATACCATTTCCAAAACTGTTAACCAAACGCAATATTATCTGTTTGGGGTGTTAGTTTTTGTGGTGATCGTAATAATATTTGTCTGGTTGTTTGTTTCTAACAATATTACTAAGCCGATTCGAAAATTAACAGCCGCGGTGCAATCCTTTGGTAAGGGTGAATTTCACCGTGTTACTATCACTCATAATGACGAACTAGGATTATTTGCCAAAACGTTTAATACCATGGCTGAGAATATTCAAAAGAGCCAGGCGGCCCTCGAAGAAGAATTGGAAAAAACCAAACAACTGGATCGCCAAAAATCTGAATTTCTCTCGATTGCGGCGCACCAATTACGCACCCCGATGTCTGGCATCCGTTGGGTGAGTCAAATGTTGTATGACGGCGATATGGGTGATTTATCCGAGCAACAAAAACACCACATGGGTAATGCTCTGGAAAATATTAATCGTATGATCTTGTTGATTAATGATTTGTTGGATGTTACTAAAATTGAAGAACAACGTTTTACTTATAAATTTGTCCATACCGACCTGGTAAAAATTTGTCAGGATCAAATTACCGCTTTAGCCCAATTAGCCAAAAATCAAACGGTCACTGTTAATTTAATTCATGAACCAGCCGGTGCCTTACTAACAGAAGTTGATGTTGAAAAAATTAGTATGGCCATAAACAATCTCATTGATAATGCCATTAAATATTCAAAAACAGGTGGCAGTGTTGAGGTTTCTTTAAGCAAACATGGTAACACAATTCATGGCTCAATTCGTGATCATGGCATTGGTATTCCGAAAAAATCACAAGCGGAAGTATTTACTAAATTCTTTCGCGCGCCCAACGTGTTAAAGATTATTACTGAAGGCAGCGGTTTAGGTTTATTTTTAGCCAAAGATATTGTTGCCAAACACAACGGCAAAATTTGGTTTGAATCTGAAGAAAATATCGGGACTACGTTTTTCTTCGATTTACCTGTGACACAATCACCTTCGTAATATAATCCAGTTCGATATTACACAGTTCCTCCACTAACCGTCTACTTAGGGTGGTAGTTTTTTTTGTATGAGGTATTAAACTAACTGACACTCGATCATCATTGATTGATGATATTGTTAAATTTACACCATCTATTGTCAGACTTCCTTTGAGTATAATATATTCCATGAACTCTTTCGGTAATTGTAGTGTTAAGTTCGCATTATTTGCTAATACATTTCCAACACCATCAATATGTCCATAAACCAAATTACCAGATAAAGGCGTAGTTAAAGTTAAAGCCGGTTCAGCATTAATTTTATCTCCAACGCGCCAACTAGATACTGTAGTTAATTTCATAGTTTCGGCCATATATTCTACTGTGAAAGAACTATCTGTAATTAACGTTATAGTAGAACATATCCCATTTAATAAAATACTTTCTCCAACCGTAACTTCACCCCAGTTCGGTTTAGTCAATGTCACTGTCAAAACATCACCGTGTTGAATAGATTTAATGCTGAGCAGTTCTTTTACTATGCCTGTAAACATAATTTTATAGCTTTAATATCAAGCTGCATTTGGTTCTGCAAACTCTCACCATCAGAAAAAGCTTGATTGGCTCTAATAAAATTTGTTAAACGAAATTCAACTCGACCAGTAATATCAACACTACCATCAAGAATGTGCGCCTCAGCTTGACGCTCGGTTTCATTAAAAGTAATGGCCGCACCAATAAAAATGGCGGCCGAAAATTTATGTGTCTCTTTCAAAACAAAGCCGGCATAAACACCGTCTGGAATAGATGCCGTTACGGGTATATTCAAAGTCGGTACACCTAAAAGACGTCCTCGCCCACGATGCGGCTGGACGTCTCCGGTTATAGTGTACTGAACTACTTGCGCTTCAGTTCGCGCTGCACTAGTTTCCAATGGGTTTTAAGATCACGTTTTAGAGATTTTACCGTACCGGTACCAACTTTCTTTTGTGCCGCATATTCATCGACAACTTGCTCCACAATTTCATCATACTTTTTTTGACTAATCTTTTTTATAACATGCACGCGTTTACTAATATCTTTCGATAAATCAATCGCAGTATCTTTAATTTTTTTGGCAGTCAATTTACCAGATTTGGTCTGTCCAAAAAAATACGCTGCTACTCCAGCGGCTAAAACTGCACCGACTCCTAATGTTGTACCTAATACGAGAGAACCTTTGTTGGCCATAATTTGATTTTTAATACTAATTATATAGATAGTATATCTAAAGTTCAACACTTTGTCCAATTTCTGGCAGGCTGACGGTTTGACCGCGGCGGCGGAGAACACCGGCGAGAATTTCGGCATTTTCTGGTTCGCCGTGAGTTAACCAAATGTGTTGCGGTTTGTTAGGCATAGTATGCACCCAATTTACTAACTTGGGTTGATCGGCGTGGGCGGAATAGGCTCCGATGGCGCGTACTTTGGCATGCACGGGTACGCGATCACCATCGATGGTAACTTCTCTGGCTTTGTCTAATAATTGTCGACCCAAAGAACCTTTCACTTGATAACCAACAATTAATAATTGATTATTGGCATCGGGTAAATAATTTTTAGCATGAAAGCGTACGCGACCGCCTTGCATCATGCCGGAACCAGCCAGAATAACTTTGGGCGCCTTCACATGTAAAATCGCACGAGATTCCTCGCTGGTTGTAGTAAACTTTAACCCATTAAATTTAAACACATCGTCCCCTTTCTCTAGCAAATACTGTGTCTCTTGATTAAACCAATCGTTATATTTAGGATAAATTCTCGTGGCTTTGATGGCTAGTGGGCTATCAATGAAAATTGGCACTGGTGGAATTTCTTTATTTTCTACCAAACCATTAAGTTCATACAAAATTTCTTGGGTGCGCTCTAGCGCAAAAGCTGGAATCAATAATGTCCCTTTCATGGTGATAGTTTCGTAGATGGCTGAAGACAGTAATAATTTACGTTCGCGGCCGGGTTCATGGGCGCGTTGACCATAAGTTGATTCCATTACCATATAATCAGCCTGGGGTAGGGGTTCAGTTGGTTTTAGTAACGGCACCGGTGGATTACCAACATCGCCAGAAAAGATTATGCTTTTACCACCAGCAGTTATTTTAATAAAGGCTGAACCCAACACGTGCCCAGCATCAAAAAATTCTATATTAAATGGCCCCACGGTGACTGGCTCATGATACTTTACACCATTAAACAAAGCGGTGGTCGCTAAAACATCTTCGGCCGTATAGAGTGGTGGGTAACCAGCTTGTTCGGCGTCTAATTGAATTACATGCGCGCTATCTTCCAACATGAGAGCAGCTAAATCTAACGTCGGTAAGGTGGCGATCACTTTTCCTTGGAAGCCTTCGCGCACCAAACGCGGGATGCGTCCACAATGATCAATATGCGCGTGTGTCACACAAATGGCTGCCACGCCACTGGGATCAAAGGCAAATTTGTCATAGTTCTTATCATCCGTAAATTGTTCTCCTTGAATCATGCCACAATCGACGAGCAATTTGGTGTTATCTTGTTCCAGTAAATACTGCGAGCCTGTCACCATGTGGCAAGCGCCGAGAAAAGTTATTTTCATAAATAGTGTTGTTGATAATATTTGGCAAATAAACGCACGGCTTTGGCGCGATGATCGTACTTTTGTTTATCCGTTACCCCCATTTCAGCAAACGTCCTGCTATCCCCAGTGGGAATAAATATATTATCATACGGCATGGTTATTTTTCGTGGTCCACGAATCGTTCGCACTAATCGACCTCGACAAACTCCCCTGAACACCACCGGCTTAGCTCGAGCTGAGGCTTTAAAAGCGATGTAACTACAAAAATAGGCGTGCTGGCCAGACTTTATTAGTTTAAACAAACCCTTAAACCCTAAACTCATCGCTACATAGCGCGATAACACACCGGGAAACTGTTTATAACCAGTAAAAAAAATACCAGTATCATCGACTAACACTGGTGCCTTTATTAGATTATAGGCTTGTTCAACTTTATGCCGCACTACTGCTTCAATCGATAAACTTTGGATTTCATCTATTTCTATGGCTTCAGGTTTAAGGCCAATGCCATACGGTTTCAAGGCCTGACTAATTTCTAGTGCCTTGAGCGGATTACTGGTAACCAACCTAATCATGGCTTAATCAGCTTACCGCACATTTGACAAACACACAGTGGTACACGATTTTCTCCAATCCCGATATTATAACGTTTATTAGCTTTGCCTGAAAAAAATACCAGTAAAGTTGACCGATGCGATTGACGAATCGTGACAGTATCCCGATCTGGCACGGTGATAATTCTGTCATCGTTATCACTCACCAATAAAGCTGGCCCACGATCCACGCGAATTTTTATTATTGAATCTACCGGTAGTATCGAATGACTTAATGGAGCAATTGAGTTATTGAAGGCTACACCCATGCCTTGTTTAAAGGTGCTATGCGTAATACTTTGAAAATATCCGGCACTACCTAGTGGAGTAGATACCACTACACCATCACCTAACATCTCATCACCAAATGGTTCGTGATCTATCCAAACATGATAGCGCAAACCACTATTTGCGGAAGCATGTGCGACCACAATATCATTTAAACCATAAATGGTTTGTTGATTATACTTGGCTTCCAGTAAGGTTTGTTCTTGTAAACTATATTGCCCTCGTACCAGTAAACGCAAAATAACTTCAGGAGCAGTGCGGGCACACGCTTGACACACGCGACTATGCCGAATCATCACCTTCGGTACCATGGGATAATGGCGCTCGGCATATAGTAAAGTACCATCACCACCATAACACAACACAAAATCCGGCTTGGATTTAACTATTTGTATATCTTTAGGATAATGCTGCTTGATATACCGAGCCAGCTCGAGTTTTTGTAGGCCGCTGATGACTACTTTCATAGGTATCAGTATAGCACAACTTTAATCGTAAATCTCTTCGCGCTTCTCGCGCATGTAGGCAAACCAATCTTCAAACACATCGACGATCAATTTAAATGGGGCTTCAATGATGACATCTAAGATAAAGACAAAGATATTTATTTTCGAAAAATTAACTGAGAGCATGCGCCCGGAGCGCACAATTGGAATGGAAAAGAAATCGATAATGGCACTGAGCAAGCTATCGCGTTTATCTAACACCACTAAATCTTTGGCCATTTGGCGGACCCGTAAACCAAAGAAACTAATCAAAGTTAAGAACACCAGGAATAAAGCGATCCCGAGCCAGTTGAAATGCACCGCCATTAACGCCAAGATTAAACCACCAAACGTAATTAAGAAAGCTAACCAATAAAATAGAGTATATAAACCATTGGCAAACCAATTGCGTGCCGTGGCCGGCCGAATGCGATAAACAATATCTTTTCCTTGATAACTATAAACGAGATCTTTTATACCCTCGATAATCTTTAAGGTATTCTCTTTGGCCGGAATGTGCACTGCCAAAGCAATCACAAATAATAATAAGGGATGAAAAACAATGTTGACCCCCAGCGGCATATAATTTAGATGACCGTAAACTAGTAAATCGTAAGGTAATTCAACAATTAAGGCCAAAAACATTTTAGTGACAAAAATGTAAATAATACTGCGCAAACTGGTTCGTCTTAATTTTGTTTTTACTTCTTTATACCGTTGATTAGTCGCCTCTTCAATTACTTCAGTAAGTTTGTCTGGATTTTGTAAAATCACCATGGGATCTTCGGTTTTCAGTAACCAATCAGACAATACCACAAAGATGATATTGATTTTACGCATCTGCCGGATCAATTTTTCTTCCAACGGATGGGCAATTTGTTTAGCAATCGTCGCTTGCACATTCAATACATTTCGGGCTACCCGTTTAACCGTGTCTGGATTCCCCTCTTTCCAATCCGGATAAAAAAACCGTAATAAATTATAGGATGTTAAATCAACATCGTACTGCGGATAGGCTTTTAAAACAGCGGTGTAGATTAATACTTTACGTTCATCTTCGGTAATTCGTTTGGATAAAATATCAATCCGTTCCAACATGGTGGTATAAAAAAACTCAATCATGCCATCTTTGTGCGGCGATGGCAGTAACACTTCTTCAATTTCACAAGCCAACATGGTAATACACCAATCAAAAGTCTCCTCGCGTTGCCGACCTTCTAAGGCAGGTATGGCTTGACCTAAAAAATTGGCATACTTCACCAAAACTTTCTCGACATCTCCGATGACAATTTCCGGCAGTGTATTGTTCCTAATATAACCACCCCGGATCAGTTCAACAATGAGGGGCTTCGCAATTGAGGTTGGCTCTACTCCGGGAACAAACCGGCGTTTTAAAATCCGAACAATAGTAGATTTAATCAACAAATGTTCCTCTTTGTAATCTAGGGCATTACGCACTTTTTCATACACAAAAGCCAACCGGCTGATGGCTTCAGTAATTTTGAATTTGGGTAATACCTCGATATCTTTTCGGTGTGCCGTTTCGCGCTTGGCCGCTTTGACCAAACGTTGCACACTGAGCGGTATTGTATATGACGACGCCTCAGGCATATGGGCGTCAAAGTAACATTATTTAATCGGTTTGTCTAGTTTCATTATCTTTCCCTAAACGATATTCCCAAATAATCTCTAAATGATCGAAGGCCATATCGGCTTTATCTGGTAATTTATCCAGATCAAACCATTGCACAGCGGTCACTTCATCATCTGGTTCATGAATTTTTTCAATGGGTTTAACAATAAACACAAAGCTAACATTTTGTCGATCATCACCGGCACGGTTTGGCGTATCGAGCACGGTGAGTAATTCGGCTATTTCACTGGTGTAGCCAGTTTCTTCCAATACTTCACGCATAATCGCTTCTAAAGTGGTTTCGTCACGCTCTACATAACCACCCGGGATGGCCCATTTACCGCCAGCCCGCAGATGGTCAGCGCGCTTCACCAGTAGAATCTTACTTTCCTTAATCATGAGGGCATCAACTACGACATGCCTCAAATTGGCTGTGTTATTATTTTCGAAGGTACACGCAATCATTAGTTGGTATTGAGATATAATCTGGTATTAGCATCAAGTTTACCGCTGATGCTTAAGGTGTTGTCCGTTTGATAATGCAGTAAGGCTTCCTCAGTTTTTCCGTCGAAGGTTTTGTCTGGCTGACCGGTAAAATAATTGGCCTTTTTCAAACGTTTTTCTAAAGCGGTAATTTCTTTATCAACATCATTGAGATTGAGATCTTTGGTAAAACCAACCCGCACGATAAAATGTTTTTTACTAGCCACTGTCCCAGCGGGATTCTTTACCTTAACAGTATACGAACCTGACTTAAATGCCACCGGAACCTTCGCAGTTAGAGAGGTGGAATCATTCCAGGTCACATTACTCAACTGAGTTTTACCAATCCAGACGGTGGCATTATGCTTGAAGTGTTGTCCGGTTAGGGTAATGTCACGTTCAACGTTATTAGACACAAAATTGGTCGAGAGACTGCCCACATACAGACCACCACTGGTGATGCGTACTGCATTGGCACGCGTTACTTTTCGACCATCCGGATTAACAACCTTTACGCTATACCGGCGCGCCCCCATGCCAGCTGGTACAGTAGCGGTGATTTTAGTTCTACTTTCTACTACTACATCATTTAATAATTTCTGACGTAATTTAACTTTAGTGGTGCCAACTTTTTGAAAATTAGTACCATGAATCGTAATGGTGCGATCTTTACTGTTGGTGAATTTGTTACTTCGGACTGAACTAATCGTTGGTTTAGTACCGCGCAACCAAGACATGGCTCCACTGAGAAAATTATCCAAGGTGGCTGTACCGGAATCATTAATACCTTCGATGCCAAAACTGAGATACATTAACCGATAAGTATCATTATCCACCTGTACGCCGGCTGATTTATCAACCCCTTTACCTAACGTGTAGTTAAAGATACTCTCAGCATCATCAGCCGTGTTCACGGTTAATTCATCCACGGAATAATTGGCGTGCGTGCCAGAACTGGAAATAACATATGGATCAATCGAATAGGTTGTTGTGCCAACCACGGTAGCTGGTTCATAAATTGTCGAAACATACTGGGCATGCAAATAATTCCAACCAAAGTCACTCGGCGCACCTAACGAACTGGCTAATGATTCCGATGATATCAGCATATTTCCGCCGGCATCTAAATAAGACTGCATAGCGGTAGTATCACCCGGTGAAAAAGTGGCATCTAACCAAATCACTACTGGATATTGTGACATGACATCAGCCGCCGGGGTGCCCAATTTCGTCACATTCCACACCATTGCGTTATAATCTAAGTTGTCTAACGCCGTCACTATTCTATCGGCTGCCCCAACACAATGTGTTGCACCGCCGTAGGATAAACCTTCAATTGGTGCATCATAACAATAACCGTCATTATCCACTACTAGTACTTTCGGCCCCTCACCTACCCAAAATTTGCCTGTGTGCGTACTGCTTTCACTGGTGTCATCCTCGGTGGCTGTGATGGAAATAGTATACTCTCCGCTGACAGCTTCAGCTGGAATGGTTAATGGAATAGATGTCCAGGAAGTTTGTGGAAGATAGAACATGCCATAATAATCCAATCCCACAGCTAGTTGTGCTGAGGTTCCGGATAAATCTGCTACAGCTGTGCCGTCAGGATCAGTTACACTATAGGTGAGAGTAACATCATGGGCTTCTATATCATGTTCGGTAACATACGCCCACATGGTAACATCATCACCGGCCGCAAATTGATTGGTAAAAGAAGCAATATCACTAGTGGTATCACCATTACTGTCACCCCCAGTTGGTTTGTCATTAGTGGCTGGCAATAAAACGTCACCACTGTCTGAAGTAGTAATTGGTTGTAATCCAACTGTCGTGACCGTCGGCACATCGCTTAATAAGGCCAATTGCAGGCTAGCCACTGCCGTGGTGGCTGGATCGGCTGTTATGGTGACTAAACCGGTTACATCGTCTGCTGTTAAGGTAATGGTGGCTAAACCATTCGCATCGGTGGTTGAACTACTAGTTGAAAGTGTACCGGCGGAAGTTGACCAACTAATTGTATCTCCCACTACGGCTGCATTAGAGGCATCACGTACTGAGACTGTTAAATTAGCAATAGCGCTACCATCTGTTACCAATGTACCGGTGTCAGCATATAATATAGCCGAAGCCGTCTGTGTACCAGTTGCATCTAACGCATTCACTGCACCGTAACCGGATAAATAATCAACCCCAGAAATTGAACCAAAATCATCGGCGGTATTTTGCAAAATTTGCCGCACAGCGCGTGGGTTGGTGGTACTAAACTTTTGCATAATTAAAGCCGCTACCCCGGCCACATGTGGTGACGCCATCGAAGTACCGGAATATTTTTCGTATTTATTACCAGGAATGGAAGATGATATACTTTCACCTGGAGCGATAACGTTGACTTTACCCCAATTCGAGAAATCTGATTTATAACCATCTTCATTCGTTGAACCAACCGATACTACTGAAGCATAGGCCGCTGGATAAGACGGTATGGTGTAACTGTAACTATTACCAGCCGCCGCCACTACTAATACACCATTGGTTTCAGCATAATCAATGGCGGCTTTCATGGTATTGGAAGCCATGGCAGTACCCAAACTTAAGTTTATAATATTGGCTCCGTTATCTACTGCGTAATGAATGCCATCAGCAATGGTACTGTCATAGCCATAACCACTAGAATCTAATACCTTTACCGGCATAATCGTAGCGGACGAGGCCACTCCACGCACCCCAACGGTGTTATTTTCGGCGGCAATAATTCCGGACACATGTGTACCATGACCATACTCATCTTCTGGATCATTATCTGGAGTCACCGCTGTGTACAAACTACCAATGAAATCATAGCCATAATAATCATCAATATAACCATTACCATCATCATCCACACCATTACCGGCTGTTTCACCAACATTCACCCACCGGTTGGCATCTAAATCTTCATGCAAATAATCAACTCCGGTATCAACCACAGCCACAATGATGCCGGCACCAGTGGCACCATTGGTGGTGGCAGCGGCAGCGGCTTGCACTTGATCGTAACCCCAGGAGGTTGTCTGCCCGAGCGCCCGTACTAAACCATCCGGTTCAACAAAAGCCACATTAGATTGTTTGGACCAATGTTTAATAGTATCCAATACACTACTACCGGCCGCTACTGGTACCCGCTCAGTGGTACCATTTTTGTATTTTACCACCACATGATCCGACGCAAAACTAGCCTGATTACTTGGCGTGGTAGCGCTGTCTTGCCATGGACCAGCTTGGACACTGATTGGAATAATCACACTGAATAATGCTACCAGCCATAAACGTTTTGACATATGGGTTTTTGTTTAAAATAAAAATTACGAATAATGAATCAATTATACTAAAAATTTAACAGACTGTCTATTTAAATCATGTAGAGACGCGATTAATCGCGTCTCTACATGATTTTATCCAATACAATCAACCCTTCAATGTGAGGCGTTCTGGGGAAAAAATTAAACAGTTTCGCGTCAATAATCTTGTAGCCAGTTAATAACCGCTCAACATCTCTGGCTTGGGTAGATAAGTTACATGATAGATAGATAATGCGTTTTGGTTTTACTTCTAATAAACGAGCCGTGACATCATCATGTAGCCCAGCCCGGGGAGGATCTAGTATCACCGTCTGATTTTGGTTAAAAATATCTAAAATATTTTCTGTTGGCACACACTGAGCTGAAAAATTTTTGATATCTAATTGTTGAATTGTATTTTGTGCCGAAATAATCGCTGATTGATTACTGTCAATAATCACACCTGTTTTTATTTTGCGATGAAGTGGTAGAGCTATGGCTCCAACGCCACCATAACAATCTATTACCTCACTACCGTCATTCACATACTGACTAATCGTAGTTAATGCCTGTTCAAAAATTGGTACATTAACTTGGAAAAATCCTAAGAGATCATGTTGTAAGGGCACGCCTAATACATGGGTTGTAATAATTGTCTCGCCTGGATGTAATAATTTAGTTGGCACCGCAGCGGGGCTACGCGGGTTAGAATAATACACTACCACGCCCAGCTCATTGGCTAAGGGCAAACCCTCATCGCGCACAAATAATCCGGCAATAGTTTCGCCACGCTCGTTCGATAAGATAATTAAACTTTTGAGATTATGATCAGTCACCGGTAAAGTTTTTAACCAGGCTAGCACTTGTTCGGCTTTTTGGTTTATCGCGGCACTGGCTAACTGACAGGTGTGAATGGGTAAACGCCAATGACTCCATCGTTTAAAAAACGCGAAGGTTAATTCACCGGTAGCGGTGTGCGTGAAACTGTACTCAATTTTATTACGGTAACCATAGTACTGGGCAGGATCTTCTACTAAATCAATCTCGCTTAAGAATTTATAATAGGCATCTTTGGCTAATTGTATTTTCCAAAGTTTTTCGGCAATGGGTGTCATGATCTGCCAGGGGCTGCAAGATAGAGCATGCTCTTCTTGTAGTGTGATTCGATTCGGTGCCGGGGAAATAATGTCTGTGGCATACCCTTCACAAAAAGATTTTTTCTGGCGCGTCACTTGCACAGTGACGGTTTCTCCCGGTAATGCATTCCAAACAAAATAAACTTTACCATCTAAATGACCCATGCCCTGTCCACCAAACACCAATTTTTCAATTGGCACATTTTTTAATAATGGTAAGTTTTTCCCGTTTGAATAGTGCATATTCTATATAGTTGTTCTAATAACACGATGCTGGCTAAATCGTGTGGTAGTGTCCACTTGGCCAAACCCAGATTTGCCTGCGCCGCTTGCTTAACAGCCGCACTTAATCCAAGTGTGCCACCGACAATAAAAGTAATAGTTTGCGTGTGCTGCTGTGACCAGATGTCAACTTGTTTAAGAAAATCAACAGTGGTAAATAATTTTCCAAATTGATCGCAAATAACCACAAAACTTTCTGGTGTTAAAGCCGATAAGATTTTTTCGCCTTCTAGCGTGATTATTTTATCGCGTAATTTTATATCGGTCACTTTAACCGGTTTTATTAAAGTGATTTTTAACTTCGCTAACCCCGCCAGACGTTTTATATATTCGTCGGCCGAGTTTTGGGAGACAGCAATGATATGGAAACTAAACATGTATCCATTAAAGTACACCTTTGCTTTTCAATTCTTGAAACATAGTAACCGATCTTTCTAAACCAGAAATTTTCATGGCATCAACATCTTCCGTATGTAACATTTTGATCGCAACATAAGCAAAATTTTGCGGGACGCGCTTTTCTATTTTTTTACCAACTAATAACGTTTTAACTTGACTATCATCGTAATAACATCTTTGTTTCAATACATCTAAAATAGTTTTAGCCATATTATCTATATCGCGCCGTTGATATTCTCTAGTGCTGGCAAAATATTGAATAACAAACACAAACAGTTCTTGACTGGTTGGAAATTGTTGACTATCTGCTAATTTTTTATCTAGGTAACCATTAATTGTGTGTTTAAACACACCTAATGATTCTTTCTCGATTTTACGAGTTTGACCAGAAAACTGATCTACTTGATAAGCTTCTTGCGTAGCTGGGATAATTTGACCAATACCGAAATCAAGATCAACGCCAGTAATTTTATATTTCTTTGACATTATCTTTTCTCTCTAACAGATTCAACATAAAGGTTAATACCAGCTTTAGTTTTTTCTTTTTTCACAGTTGTAGGTTCTACAAATTTACCTTCTTTCGTATAAAAATCAATTACCATCGGTTGATTTTCAATATGACTAGCTATAAATGTTACAGGTTTTTTTAGCATATAGTCAGATATTAACAGATTTTAAAAAAAAATCAAGACTGACTTGATTATATTGTGGATAAATCCACAATAGTCCTACAGTGGACATATCTGGACTCGAACCAGAGACCTCTACAGTGTGAATGTAGCGCTCTAACCAACTGAGCTATATGTCCTTAGTTAGCGAGACGAGTATATCACTAACTGTGTAAATAGTTCAAGCGTTGTTTTTCAGGCAAACGCTCTATGGCATAACGCAACATCGTTCGTGGCATGATCTTGGCATAACGATCCAAAAAGTCACATTCAATGGCACTGGAACAGTTTTTACCAACTTCGCGTAACATCCAACCAACCGCCTTATGTATTAAATCTTCTTTGTCTTTTAATAGTATCTTAGCAATTTGTAAAGCCGGGTCAGGTTGATTTTGTTTGATAGTGTATAAAGTGGCAATCATGGCAATTCTGCGCTCCCACATTAGTTTTGATTTGGCTAATTTGGTTAAAACTGGTAGTGGGTTATCTTTTAAATATCCACCCACAATTTGCGCCGCAGAACTATCAACAATATCCCAGTTGTTAATATATTTAGTATTGCCCAAATATGTTTCGTAAATCTTTTTTTGAGTTAATTTATCACCCTGTTGAAATTGATAAACCAATAAAAATATCGCCGTTAATCTATCCTCGTGCCAAGGTGACTGCAATAGTTTAATAATTTCTGTTAGCGGTAAATCTTTAAAGTGTTTGGCTATTTGCCGTTCTTCTGGCACAGTCACACCACGAAACTTATCACCGTAACCATACTCCCCCTTCCCTGTCTTAAAAAACCACGCAGAGGCTGCAGCTTTTTTAGCTGAACTAACTTTTTGTAAAGCTTGCTGCACTTGTTTAGCGGTTAGCATACCTGCACTCTAAACCAAATTCACCTCTTGTCAATATAATAAAATATTGAGATAGTGTGTCCATGACAAGCCCATTTGATCAGCTACGCAGAACAGAACAAGACCCGATTAAAATTGGGAAAACCTTGTTTGATCCAGACCGTGATATGGTAGAAACTGCTTGGACTGATATGGAACAGGCACTTGGTAAAAGTTTAACACGGCCTGCCCCAGATTTTGATCTGCTCAACGATATTTGTGTACTATATGCGTTATGTGGTCGACCTTTAATTGTATCTCCAGAATTATTACAACAAGCGATAGATCGAGAACTGGATAATATTAAGTCTGTTATTAAAAAACATAAGATTGATCCTACCAGCGCTGTTCGAACCGCTGAATTTATTCGAGGAGTACGAGCGGTATCTGCCAGCACAGACACATTGACAGAATCTTTACCAGTTGACGTTATGGCACAACAGGCTTTAAATGGCGCCCAGGCAACCTTAACGAATAAAGGGCAATTTCCGTTGTATGAAATACAGGATGCACGCACTCTTGGAATGAAAGATTTTCCAGATTATTTAATTGGTGACGCTATGTATCAGCAGGTATTATCCAAATTATCCGTTAAACCCGACTCACAGGATGTTAGTAAAATTCTGCAATGGGTTGAGGAGTATGTCGGAATGGTGCGGATTTTTCCAAAGTTAGTCACGGATCTACCGCTTTCAAACATAGACGCCAAAAACATTAATCAGGCTACATTTAAATTTCGTCCCAAGCTGACCAAGGATATCAGATATCTAGCAGAATTACGTGCCTTGATTGACAGTACTTTTCCATCAACCAGACCGGCTCCATTAAAAATAATCAATCCATCAGACAAAGCCCATGATCAAGCCATGCTCGATAATCCGTTTGCGCCACCAAAAAATTAATTTATAAGACCAGTTGCGCTAATCCTAACGCATACTCCGCCCACCACACACCGGCGGCTGGGCCACCATTACATTCACCGTCGGATTCGCCGGGTGGTTTAATCCATAAAAGAGCATCAACTAATTGATTCTTAACATTAGTGGTTGGTACACGCCCTAATGCCCGACCGAGTGGATTACACCAAGCATAATCACTGGTTGGACCAAGACCATTGCGGCTAGTGTCGATCACGAAATGCTTATTGTTGACTAACGCCGATAATTGGGCACCATAATTTTTATTCCGTTTTGTTTTATAAAAATTAGATACATTCAAAGCGAACCCATCAGCTGAGGCAATTCCCGCTTGGTTTAATCTTTTGGCCATGGTTTTTTTCGGAACCCAATTTGGATTACCCGCATCGATATACACAATAGTCTGTGCATTGGTTTTTAAAGCCTGCACGGCATAATTGATTAAAGCATAACGGTGCTTTTTTTCCTGTTTGGTTAAACACGATACTGCGCCTAAACTATCCGGTTCAACTATTACCACAGATTTATTATTACCAATACCAGACACAACTTTATCAACAAAGTCACGATAAACGGTTTCACTCGATGCTCCACCAGACGAATATGAGCCACAATCTCGTTGTGGAATATAATATAAAACAAACACTGGCACTTCATTAACTTGTTTAGCTGCCTTACGCCAGGCCGCGACTTCTGTCTTGGGATGATTGATCCACTCACCCAACCACTTTCCTTGCGGTTCACGCGCCATCTTCCGTAATTGTTTCGCATCATCCGGTCGCGTTTCTCGCCACGCGCGCACTTGATGTTTGGCATTCGAGTTTGGATCAACATAAAAAGACCACCCGGTTAAAGGATCAGTTTTAGCCTGAGCCATATTACCTATAACCAGAACAGTCACAACACAACTGATAATTGAAATTAATTTCATAATAATAGTATATAGCATACATTTGATCTCATGTAGAGACATGCCATGGCATGTCTCTACAAATTATGGCATGTCTCTACATGAGATCAAAAAATGATTCATCTTCTCAGTGATCCATTTACCATGTATAATATACAAATATATGACAACAACTTTAATGCCAAAAACTATTTTAGGTAAAATATCCATCGGTTTAAATATTCTTTTCTTTTTATTAATTACTGTGTCTATTCTTTTAGTTGTGATTGGTGGTTGGTCTTTTGATTGGAAATGGTGGGATGTAACTTTGTTTGTTGCCTCACTAACAGAATTAATCGCCTTTATTACTGGCATAGTGGCCTTATTAAAATACAAAGACTACACCATATTGGTATATATATCATTTATAACTGGTATATTAGCAATTCTTTTTGTGCTTCTTCATAGTTTGTTTATCAATGATTAATACTATCTCACAGATAGCTATATTTATTTTGGGAACAGCCGCCATTGTTCTTGTTGCGAAAAAGAATAAGTGGGGTTTTGTGGCTGGATTTCTAGCACAGCCTTTTTGGTATATTACTTCGTGGGAAAATAAACAATGGGGTATTTTTTTTGTTAGTTTCATTTACACAATTAGTTGGAGTTATGGAATCTATGAATGGTTTTATAAGGATAAAAATTTGAAATCAAACAAGTAGAGACGTGCCGCCGGCACGTCTCTACTTGTTTGATTTTTTGATTCTCATTTGTTCAGCGATCCATTTGCTTAAGTATTATATATCATCTAGGATTTGAAATAGAGAATAAACCTCAGGAGATTCTCATGTTCATTAAAACTCCAAGGATTCTTTTGGTCCAACCGCTCACTCCGCCCTCGTACTGGGGGTTCCAGGAGTCTGTAAAGTTCCTTGGTGCACGCGCCGCGCTTCCACCGCTGCCTCTCATCACTGTCGCCGGTCTGTTGCCACGCCAGTGGCAGTATCGACTGGTGGATCTCAACATCGAAACCCTCACGGATAAAGATCTTCAGTGGGCAGACTACGTTCTGCTCACGGGGATGATCATCCATCGTGATTCAATGAAGGAGGTTCTGGCACGGTGTCGCGCGATCGGTGTGAAGACCATCGTCGGAGGACCGTTCGTGAGCTCCTCGCCGGATGCTTCTGAACTGACTGACGCTGACACCAGGGTGATCGGAGAACTGGAAGATCAAACCCTTCTCGCCACGCTCGTGAGTGACCTGAGGAGCCGTGCTCTGCGGGCAACGTATCGAGCCCACGCTTTCCCCGATCTGGGATACTGTCGTGTTCCCCGCTTCGACTTGCTCGACGTGTCCGCATACACGTCGCTGTCGATTCAGGTATCGCGGGGCTGTCCACACCGGTGTGAATTCTGCAACGTGCGAATGCTCAACGGGAATCGACCACGGTACAAGTCCACCGAAGAAGCTCGCGCTGAACTCGACGCCGTATATGCAACTGGTTTTCAAGGCAATGTATTCATCGTCGATGATAACTTCATCGGCAATGTTTACGCCGTGATGCCTGTTCTGGATACGATCGTGGCGTGGCAGCTGTCGCACCACTTTCCGTTTCTGTTCTACACGGAAGCGGACATCCGGTTGGCCGATATGCCGGAACTGGTCAACTACCTGGTGTCGGCTGGGTTCTTCGCGGTGTTCATCGGCTTCGAGTCGCCTTCAAAAGAGGCACTCGAGGGTGCAAAAAAACACCAGAACCTCAAGATCGACCCGGTTCAGGCTGTCTCCGTACTCCGGCAACATGGGTTGCTGGTATATGGTGGGTTCATCGTCGGGTTCGATTCCGATGGACCTGACTGCTTCGATGCCACAGTGGAGTTCGTCGAAAAGTGTGCTGTGGATTTCGCCATGGTGGGAATGCTGATGGCGATTCCGGGCACGCCGCTGTACGACCGCCTGGCGCAGGAGGGTCGGCTACGCACCGATGACAGTGGGGATCAGTTCGCGGAAACGAATGTGATCCCGCTGCGCATGACCCAGCGCCAACTCGTGGCTGGGTACCGAAAGCTGCTCCAACAGATCTACAACCCGAGCCGATTCTTCGCCCGCGCCGCTCGTGGCCTGCGAGAGTGGACGCCGCGAGTACATCGGCCGTACACCTGGCAGGAAGTCGGCGCAGTGTTCCGATCGTTCTGGTGGCAAGGAGTACTCGCACCCTACCGCCTGGCGTACTGGCGGTTCATTCTTCAAGTGACGTTCAACAACCCGGCCAACTTCGGTCGGGCGATCGCGATCGCCGCGAGTGGTTACCACTTCTTCGCCTACACGCGCGAGGTGGTGGTGCCGCGGCTCATCGCAGCTGAGCGTCGTCTCTAGCCGTTATCACTCCCACTTCGAGTGCTCTGACGGCTTATTTTTTTAAAAACTATGATGTTTCATGGTACAGACTTGATTGTGGTTACCTGGTTCAGTACGCACTAATTTGCCATCCTCGATATACAACACCTGATGCGCCACATCTTTGATGCGCTCATCGTGACTAACAATCACCACGCTCTTTTTTTGTTCACAACCTAATGAACATAACAGCATCATTACTTCATGCCCTTTAGCGCGATCAAGATTGGCGGTTGGTTCATCGGCCAGAATTAACGCCGCATCATTGATCATAGCTCGTGCTATCGCCACCCGTTGGCGCTCACCACCGGATAGATCTTTTGGCCTGGCGTGCAAGCGGTGTGCTAGACCCAGCTTACGCAAAAGTTCTTCAGCTCGTTCTCGACGATTGGTGACAGTAAAACCAGCCACCATAACATTTTCCAAGGCACTTAAATTTTCTAATAAATTAAACGATTGAAAAATAAACCCAACTTGTTCTCGCCGCACAGCCGTGCGCGCATTGGAGCGTAAAGCATAGACATCTTGTTCCTGCCAGTGCACACTGCCGGATGTTGGTGTAAGTAATCCGCCGATCATAGTTAGCACAGTTGTTTTACCACTACCCGATGGACCCATAATCATAACAATCTCACCGGCTCCAACGGCAAAATCCACGCCGTTGACAGCGCGCACTTCGGCTGGCTTACCGGCAGCGAATATTTTCTTTAAGTTTTTTACCTCTAATATATTAGCCATAGATATTACGCCTTAAAGACATCAGCCGGATCAATTGATACCAACACTCGCAATGGCAGCAATGCCGCCACAGCGCTCATCACCAATGTTCCGGCTCCCACCACCGCCAGCTCGCGCACACCAAGATCATAAATGAACCCACCCACAAACTTGGCGGCAATTTCTGCCACGATGGGAGCTAACACACTGCCCACCACAAACCCGATCACTCCAGCCACCAACGACTGCACCAGAGCAATCACAAACAGCTGACTATTCGTATAACCAATGGCTTTTAACACACCATATTCGCGACGCTTTTCCAGTGTGGCGGTAAAAATCATCAAACCGATTATGGCAATGCCGATCGCCACTGCCACAATAACCAGTACACCAAGAATGGGCAAAAACGCTTCTCGGATAATAGCTGAATTGCGTAAAGAAAAATCTTCCCGATCAATTGCTTCCACGCCAGTTAACGCTTGCACGATCGCATCTTCTGATCGTTGAATATTAGAAGACCGCACTAGAAAGTAATTAACAAACCCATTAAATTCTGTCAGATCAACCAAATCATCCATGGTCACGAACGCATAGCTAAACACCAACACATGACCACCGGAACTGATACCGGAAATTTTGAAAGTCTTGTCTAAAATGTCGAGCGTGTCACCAATGGCTAAACCTTGATCGGTAGCAAAGGCTTCGTCAATAATAATCTCGTTCGTACCTGGTGAAGTTGTCCCATAAACGGATTTATACGGTTTGACGAATTGTGTTGGATCAATCCCAACCAGGTATAAATGTTGGTCTGATCCATTCAATTTTATGTTAACTCGTCGTCCAACAAATGGAGCCACTTGTGTAACATCCGGTTGTGCCTCAAGCGTGGCTTGTGCCGTGCTGGGTAGAATAGAAATCGTGTGGCTCATGTCACCACTACCGGTTTGACCAACCCATAAATCGGCTGGAATACTTCCCAGAAACCGAGTCATTTGTGTGTTCCAACCCTGATATAAACCCACCATCAGCAAAATAAGCATCACAGCAAACCCAACCCCGCCGACTGTGATCAGGAGCCTCCCCTTTTCACCAAGTAAATTTCGTCCGGCAATTATGGCTGTTGGTGTCATGGTTATTAGTTTAGCACTACACTTATCTCATACACAAATGAAAGAAGTATGCAGCTCATACATATTATTGAAAAACTAAAGGTTTTAAATTAATCAAGTAGAGACGTGCCACCGGCACGTCTCTACTTGATTAATTTTCTAAATACTCATCTTTTTAACGATCCATTTATTAAGTACTTGTAAACTATCAATTAATTCTGCCTCTTCGGCTCCAAATGAAGCTCGAACATAACCTTCTTTACCAAACGCACTGCCCGGTGTTAGTGCTACACCGGCTTCAGATAAGGCGCGCTGACAAAATTCTGCCGATAAAATGTTCATAACACCAATTATTTTTAATGGGAAAAAACAATATAAACCGGAAGCTGGAGCTGGAATGTTACAACCAAATAATTTATTAAACTCACTCACAAAAACATCTCTGCGTTTTTGCATGGTAGTTTTTACATCCAACATAATAGTGTTTGCCTGATTCAGTGCACCTAAAGCAGCATACTGGCTAATACTAGATGTACCAGTGGTGCTTTGACTTTGAATTTTAGTTAAGACTTTGATCACAGCAGTGTCAGCAAACACAAACCCCACGCGCCAGCCGGTCATGGCAAAATGTTTTGAACAACTTTGAATCACAACAATATTTTCTTTACTAGTCTGCACTTCAGGAAAAGATGCGACCGACACAAATTCATCTTGATATGTTAAACCACTATAAACCTCATCCGATAATAATAAAATATTTTTCTCTCTCACTAAGGTCACTAAATCATGTAACACTTCAGGTTTATACACAACACCGGTGGGATTATTACAATTATTAATAATAATCATTTTGGTACGAGCAGTGATTTTTTGTTTTATTTCTGCTATTGGTAGTTGCCAATTATTTTCTATCTTAGTTTCAACGATAATACTTTTACCACCAAACAAAGTTATCAGAGCCGGATAAGACACCCAGTATGGTGAAATAATTATCACTTCATCACCCTGACTAATCGCACTTTGCAGTAAGGCATAAATACCAAACTTGCCGCCGCAGGTTACGAGAGTTTCTTGGCTAGAAAAATTAGTGTGATAAGTTGTGTTCATCCAGCTAGCTACTGCCGCGCGTAATTCCGGAACGCCTGCCACTGGTGGATAAAGCGTTTTTCCAGCTTGTATCGCCTGTTCAGCGGCCACACACATAGCAGCATGAGGTGGCAACATTGGTTCACCGGCACTTAAATTATAGATTCTTTCACCTTTAGCCTTTTTTTCCGCCGCTAAACTATTCATCGCCACAGTAGCGGACTCGGCTAAATTTAAGTGCGTGGTAAAAGGCATAAGTGGGATTATTTTTTTAGCTTATTTTTTTATCTCGGCAATTAATTTATACAAAATATCTTTAATTAAGCCGGGATTTTCTATCTTGGCTTTTTTTATCCATAAATCATAATTATCAGATAATTGACGTTCTCGGGTTGCATCAAATACCGGCAAGTTGTGTAGTTTTTTATAGTCTTGAATTTGCTTACCAATCGTCAAACGCTGACCTATCAGTTTGATCAACTTTTGATCTATTTTTTCTATATCAGACCGCCATATAGCTAACATGCCATTAATTATTTCTTCACAATTATAAACGTCGTTAAATTTGGCCGCATGTCTTGAATATTGCGTTCTAAAATTTTTAAGCCATATAATCCCGCCGCCCGAGCTGGAGCAATCACCGCTGTAGCCGCTGGTAATAAACCAGCCTTAAGATCACGCGCGGCTTTGGCGGTATCGGCCCACTCGATTACATTTACTGCTGGAAATTCACGCTTAATATAACGCTGACATTGTAAAACAGCTTGCGAATGAGTCGCAATATTTTTTATCTCGGTTCTGGTTAAGCCCGGTAACACTAACAAACATTGTTGCACTTCTAACCAAAGTTCATCTACTAAAGTAAAATTATGTCGGCCCATTGCCTCAAAGGCTTCACGTACTAGACCACCTTGTGAGTTCACGACTGGAAACAAACCAACTTCGACTTCGCCTCGTTCTAACCGGGCTAATACTCCTTCCATATCAATGGCATAAACCAGTTCGGCTGTTAAACCTTCACGCTCAATGTATAAATGACCGGCTTCTTCAGAAAAACTTCCCGCATCACCTGAGATAGCAATTTTTTTTATCACTTCCATCATAATTATAAATTTTGGGCTTTGTGTCTTAAATAATGATCCATAATCACCAGAGCGGCCATGGCATCAACGATTGGTACAGCGCGCGGTAACACACATGGATCATGCCGACCAATCTTACCAATTGTCGCCACTGGTTTAAACGCGACACGAAAATTGATATCATCACCATTGGAAATCCCACCCAATGTGCCACCGGCTTGTTTATTTGATTTATCATTATATTCACTTCCTCTCAGTGTCACACCAGCAAAACCAGAGCCGATTTCAAAACCCTTCACAGCATTGATACTCAACATGGCTTTACCTAAATCGGCCGGAAGTTTATCAAACACGGGTTCACCTAAACCAGCTGGCACGTTTTTAATTACTCCCCTAATCACACCACCTAACGAGTCACCTTCAGCTTTAACTGTTTCAATCAGTTGAATCATTTTTTTAGCTGTCACCTGATCTGGACAACGGACAATATTTGATTCAATTTCTGTCAGGGACACTTTATTAAAATCAATGTTAGTTTTAATATCGCCCACTTGCTCCACATAGCTTAAAATTTCAACGCCTAACTTTTCTCGTAAATACTTTTTAGCAATCGCTCCGGCCGCGACACGGGCTAATGTTTCCCTAGCACTGGCTCGACCGCCACCACGCCATTCGCGCAGACCGTATTTTTGTTGATAGGTTAAATCGGCATGACCCGGCCGAACAGCCTGTTTGAGATGGTTGTAATCTTCTGATTTGTGATCTTCATTATAAGCCAGCAACAAAATTGGTGTACCGGTAGTTTGGTCGTCAGTTACTCCAGACAAAATATGAATCGTGTCAGACTCGTTGCGCGCCGTGGTAATATTGCTTTGACCCGGTCGCCGTCGATCTAACTCTATTTGAATATCGGCCTCACTTAATTTTAGTTGAGGTGGGCACCCATCGATGATTACACTAATCGCACCACCATGAGATTCGCCCGCCGTAGTGATTTTGAAAAGTTGTCCAAATGAATTGCCTGGCATAATTTATGGTTTACAACCTAATTGAGTTAGTACTTTAAACACTACTTTATCAGACACTGGGTGTGCATACTGACCGTTCACTTTATAGACCTGACCAATTTTTTTAAGTAAAATATAATAAACCAGACCGGCTTGAACTTTTTTATCAGAATGCGTAACAGATATAATTTCTCGGGCAGAATACTTACTAAATATTTGTTTGGTAATACCAAATTTTTGCAAGATTTTTTGTATCGCCAAATTTTCTTTTTCACTCAAAATTCCCAGTGCTTGCGCAATTGAACATTCTGCAATAATGCCATAACCAACCGCGTAACCATGCGGCAGTGTATACTTAGACATTTTTTCTAAAGCATGCCCGATAGTGTGGCCAAAATTTATCACCCGCCGCTCGTTACTTTCATGTTCATCTCTCATCACAATAGCCGACTTAATTTTCACCGATCGCGAAATTATTTTATCTAATTTATATTTATTAATTATTAATTTAACAGCTGCTCGATCGGAGGTTAAAAATGTTTTTAGAGCTTCTATTAATCCACTGACTTGTTGTGTGTGCGGCAAACCACGCAAACGATTCATATCCATAATCACGCCAACTGGCTGATAAAAAGCACCGATGGTATTTTTACCATACACAGTATCTATACCCACTTTGCCACCCACCGAAGCGTCCACCATGGCTAAAACGGTAGTTGGTACCTGGATATATGGTACACCGCGTAAGTAGGTGGCTGCCACAAAACCGGCTAAATCCCCCACTACGCCGCCACCTAAGGCAATAATGAGCGTATCCCGACCGTAGTGTTTTTTTAATAAAGTATGTTGCAGTTTAGTAACTTGAGGTTGAGTTTTGTTGGTTTCTCCGGCCGGTATAACTATCATATCAACATTTAACTTGGTCGTTTTAAGTTGTTTTAATAATTTACTTCCCTGATTATGGGCTAAATGTTCATCAGTAATTATCACTAACTTCTCAGCCTTCACTTGTTTAATAAGTTTGATTAGTTTGCTATCCAAATCTGACCCAATAATAATTGGATAGATACGAACATTAGTAGTTTTTATATTAAGCAACATATAATTTTGTCATATCATAAATTAATTTTTCTGTGTCAAACCAACTCAAACACGGGTCAGTAATGGACAAACCAGATCGATCAATTGTATTAGTGTTTAAAGCATCTAAGTTTTGTTTGCCTTCTTTGATAAAACTCTCGACCATAAAACCTTTTACTAGTTTTTTTAATTCTGAATTAACATTCATCGTCGCCAGTGTTTCTTTAATCACCATCGGTTGCATCGTACAATCTTTCACCCCATTCACTAAACAATTATCATGGCTCGCATCAATTATTATGGCCGGATTTTGAATTTTAGCTTTGGCGAACAAAGCGGCTGCCTCATGAATATATTCGGCGCCATAATTGGGCCCACTGGTTTTTCCCCGCAACACCAAATGCGCATACGGATTACCGTTGGTTTCAACTTGGTAGCCATTAAACACCGCATTGTGTTGATACTGGGCAGAAATAATACCATTAACGGCAATGGCGATTGAACCAGTGGTACTATTTTTCATACCCACGGGGCATTCCACGGCGGAAGCAAACACCCGATGTTCTTGATCTTCCACACTGCGTGCCCCAATCGCTACCCAACTTAATAGTTCCACAAACCCTTTGGCATTGTGTGTAAATAGAGCCTCGTCAGCAATCGGTAAACCCAGCTCAATTATTTTTACCATCAAGCTACGACAATATTTTATCCCCGCAGTAATATCCGATGGAGCAAACGGATCAGGTTGATTAACCGGCCCTGTCCAACCTTTGGTGGTGCGCGGTTTTTGAATATATACGCGCATCACAATTTTAATTGTATCCTTAACATTATCAGCGACTTTTTTTAACCGCGTAGCATATTCGAGCACGGCCTCTTTTGGCCAAGCCGAACACGGACCAACTATCAACAATAAACGTTTATCCTGACCAGAGATAATATCACGTACTTCTTGCCGATCTTTAACAACGCGTTCGTGTCCCTGTTCAGATAAAGGATAGAGTTGAATAATTTCATCGGGTGTTGGAATTTTTTTTATAACAGTTATGTTCATAATATTATGTTGTTAACCATAACTCTATTTGTGCCCTACCTTGTGCTTCAAACATGGTAATACCAGAAATAGTTTTAGCCCCGCGTTGTTTAGCTAATTTCAACAGTTTAGTCTCAATTGGATTATACACTATATCAAAGACGGTCATATGACTAGTAATGATAGATTCTAAGATTGGCTGCCAGTCAGGTACTGTATTTATAACGATATCAAGTGGTTGATTTAAACTAAATATTTTTCCACCGAATTTTTCTATTAATTGTTTGGCTTTAAATTCAGTTCGATTTAAACAATATATATTACCTTGTTCAGATTTAATGACTGCCGCCACCGCATAAGCCGCACCGCCGGCTCCAACAATTAACACATTTTTATTATTTATTTTTATATCAGTCAAAGCATGCTTAATACCAATAATATCGGTATTATATCCAATTAGTACACCATTTCTATTTATCACAGTATTAACAGCACCAACTGCTTGTGCCGGCTCATCAATTACATCTAAATATGACATAATCGTTTGCTTGTGCGGAATAGTGACAGCTACTAATGTTAAAGGTTTATTACGAATTAATTGAACTAGTTCTTCAATATTTTCACCGGCATAACTGGTCATCTCGGCATTGATCTGTTTAGTTTTGTAGATAGCATTATGTAATTTTGGACTCAGGCTATTAGTTAACGGAAAGCCAATTACACCGTTATGTATCTGCTGGGACAATTTATTAATTATATTTTCCACTACAACATCTAAACTGTTGTTATTATTAATAGTCATTATGGCTAAAGCGTCGTAATGTGGAGTTCGTTCCAGCCACAGTTTTTGAAATGATATATATGGATCAACTTCTTGCGGAAAAAAGGCCGGCCAACCATTCACCATAATGCGTTCAAACACCACACCTTTAGGAGCTGTCACGTTTATCACTAGATGATTTTTTAATAATATTTGATTACGTAATTCGATGGGTATTCCTCCTCCGACTGCTATCACTCGTTGCGCTTCATTACTCAATAACTGTTTTAATACCTCATGTTCTAGATCACGAAAATAGGCTTCACCTTGTGCGCGCATAATTTCCCGGCAGGATAAATTGGCTTGTGCGGCAATCACACTATCTGTATCCATGACAGGTAAATTAAGTTTATCGGCTAATAATTTAGCAATACTGGATTTACCGACGTGTTTAAAACCGATTATGACGATGTGTTGCATATAGCCCCTAAACTTTTTATCAGTTGAATAAATGGTGGACAGGTTTTATTAATACTCTCGGCTGTAGCTATGGTGGTTTCACCGGAGGCGACTAACCCGGCAATGGTGAGTGCCATGACAGTGCGATGATCATTATAGCCAGGCACAGAAGTTCCGGTTAGTTTACTTTCTTGAATAATTAACCCATCTGATAATTCTGTGACTTTTGCTCCTAATTTGGTTAAGCCATCAAACATCGAGTGTAACCGATCAGTTTCTTTCAACCTTGCTTGTGGTACATTTATTAATTCAGTCACTCCATAAGCCTGGGTAGCAATTACCGCTAGGGTTGGCACCAAATCAGGTATGTCATTACAATCTATAATTTGACCAGTTAATTTGTTTCCACCGTGTATCACTAGCTGCCCTGTTGGTTTTTGAATAATATCTGCCCCCATGTGTTGTAAAATTTCTATTAACCGTTTATCACCTTGCATGTCACTAAAATCCAACCCTTGTACAATTACTTCATCACCACATAACACTCCGGCCGCAATCAGATATGACGCTGAAGAAAAATCTCCGGGAATAGTTTTATTAAAAGCCTGATAGGTTTGTCTTCCAATAATTTTAAAAATATCTTTAGAATCTATTTGGATCCATGAATATTTTATATTAAGTTCATCTAACCAGCGTGTGGTCATTTTCACATAAGGTCGTTCGTTTAAATTATTTACAGTCACGATAGAATCATGCTGTGCTAAAGGTAAGGCTAGCAACAAGGCTGAGAGATATTGTGAAGTGGTTCCATCAATATTTGTTGCGCCTCCCACCAAACGACCAGAAATTTTTAATGGATAAATCGTTCCAGGAGTTTCTGTAATACTCATGCCCAACTCCCGCAAAGATTGCAGTAAAGGATCAATTGGCCGAACGCGCATTTGTTGACTACAATCCAGTGTCACTTGGTCAGTCGTATCAAAACGTAAACCAAGCAAAGGTAAAATAAACCGAGTAGTAATACCAGAGTCGCCGGTAAAAATACTAGATTTATTTTTGAGATCAGCCAAAACCGTGCGCGCAGTGTTTGTGTCATCTGATTCAAGTATGTTAGTCAATTCAGATTTACCTTGTGCCACACTAGCCAACAACAAAGCCCGGATCGATTGCGATTTGGAACTTGGCACTACTACTGTACCAGTTAGATGTTTAGTTGATTTTACTATTATGTTCATATATTTTACCTACCCGAATAAAGAAAAAACCCCGGTGTTCCGAGGTTATTGTTTATGCGCGTAATGGTTTAATCATGCAGCCAAACAAGCCCCGGGTGTGGTAGGAGTAAAACTAAAGTAGAAATTAAAGGATTGTGAGTGTTGCATGTGTACACAAAGTATCAGGCTAGTCATTTGGTGTCAATTAGCCCTGATAATATTGGTGTGGATAACTAACATGTGATCTAAATAATATTATTGCAATATTTCTTTTACTGTTGCGTCCACCAATATTTTCATTGTGTCAAATATTTTTAAACGTGGATGTTTCGGAATTAATAATTGCAGGTCAGTGCAAGCCAGTGCTACACAGTCAACACTCTTATTTTCAAAGTCACTAATAATTTTAATAAGCTCCTCACGATCACGATTTTTTTGCTGACCAGTAACGAGATTAAGAATAAATTTACCCATTTTTGCCTGCTGCAAAGCGTCGGGTATAACATAGGTTATGCCATATTCCTCAAAGGCTGTTTCGTATAATTTATTCTCAATTGTTGCCGAGGTAGATATTATACCAATCTTTTTAAAATCTTTCTGCTTGAAATACTTTACAGTTTCTTCAACTATACTTAACATTGGGACATTGACAGCGTTCCTTATTTTCTTGATAAAAACATGGAGAGAATTACAAGGCATGACGATAAAATCGGCTCCGGCTTTTTCCAACCTTTTCGCCTCGTTGATTAAAAAAGGGATATACCGTTCAGAACCTTTGTTTTGTGTGATTAGATCCTCCTCGATTTCATAAGGCAAAGGCACGCTCGAGATTATTATTCCCGGCCTAATCTTTTTATTTTCCCTATAACATGAAAAAACTATGTCGAGATAAAATTCCGCTGTTGTTTCTGGTCCGAGACCACCAATTATTCCTACAGTTTTCATAATAACTACTTAGAATTTTCTACCTTTAACTGCTCACCGGACGTGGAAACACTTCCAAACTCAATATTTTCGTAGCTTCTTTTGGTGAAAAGACTTTTTTATCTTCCAAAAGATGCACAATCTTGATGGTTTTTTTATCCTCAGTTTTTAATGGTTGAAATAGTTCAGCTTTAAATTCACCAAATTTTTCATCTAAGTAGGATTTGGTCACCATCTGAGTTTTGAACTCTGCTAGATCAGTTTTAGTAGCCATGGTGGACTTAATATTATCAATTTCCTTCTTTAGCTCACCTTTCGTGACCATATTGGCCTCAATACGATCAAACCGTTGTTCATGGTGAATAGACATAGTCGCAACAGCTGAAACAAACTCGTCTACTTTTGATGAAATGCTATCAACACTAACTTTAACACTAGCCACGTCTGATTTAACACTAGCCACGTCTACTTTTACACCAGCGACGTCTTTTTTTACCTCAGCGAGACTTAATTCAATCTTATCAACCTTTGTATTCAAAGAATCTACGTTAATTTTAACCTCTTTAATTGTTGTTTGATTCGTGTTTTGTTCCATAAATACAATAATTTAACGATGCTACCTTAAAAAAATGATACTGTCAATACTATAATTTTTTTGTAATTATAGTATTAGTGTGGATAAGTTAATTAATTATTTTTTTGGGTAAGGAATTGGAAAAATTCCGGTTAATTTAATAATGGCTGGTGCAGCAGTTTTGGCGTTTATTTTGGCAGTGAATTTGTACTTATCTTGTGTGACCAGTTCTTTTGGATCCATGTCAGAATGGTATTTGTTGATTAGATTAGCAGTTTCTGTGTCGATAAAATAACACAAAATATGATTGGCAGTTTCTACTAAACGCTCAAAAACATCAGTGCGATAATGCATGGATGTTTGATCAGATAATATACACAGGGAGCCTTTTTCTTGGTTTTGTATAATTTCTTCAACTATTGTTTCATAATTATGTGCTTCATCAAGCGCGAGTGTGCGATTTTTTCCTCCCACCACCTGCCAATACTGTTTCACTAAGTAGATACCAAGCTCTCTAGCCACAGCTTGCCCCAGAGTTCGGTAATCAATCTTACAGAGTAAAAACTTTTGCTCATCATTTTTCATTTCAGTAAAATCAATTTCCTGATGAAATTTTTTGATATTATCATCCAGCGTGCCTGGTTGAGCAGCAAAAACCGCCACCTTATTTATCTTGTCGGCGGGAATGTATGATTGAATATCTTTGACTAGATCACCGTAAGGTTCAATAAACATACCGCCTCTTCCATTATAAATATCTGAAATTATTATACTTTCAAGTGTAACTGATTTACCACAGCCGCTGCGACCCAGTAGATGTAAAATTCCAACATGCTCTTCACGCTTTAAACTAAGTGTTTCTCCATTTTCTTGGACACCAAGTGGTGTTAATATTTTTTTAGTGATGTTTTTCATACTATTTGTTAATGATATTAATTCTTCGCATACACACTATCCAGCAACCTATTAAAAAAAGACATGTCCTCTTCATGGTAGTATTGATTCAACATTTCCAAAACTTCTTCTCGGCTTTTGCCTTGGTCTTTTAGAAATTCAAATTGCTTGGTAAAAGTATATTGCTCCACTGGATTATTTGGATATGGATAGTCAGTTTTTAAATCCTCAAAAGCGAATCTTTGCATATTACCTTGATATGCTTCAGACGATTCAGAATCTAAAAAGTTTTGGCAATGCGCCAATTCATGGCATAACCAAGCAATTTCATCGGGTTTGTCCTGCACTTCAAAATAACTCTGTTTGACTAAGATTAGTTTTCTTTCAGCACTTGATTCAGATGGTTGATTGCCTTTGAACCATAAGTCATCCGGCACAACTGCAATCATAATCACATCCAATCTACTATCATTAAGTATCTCTCGCTGAGCTTGATAATGTTCTGGAAGATTGATTGCTTCCAATAATTTTATCCTGTCAGCATTTTTTTGTTCAATACCGAGGTATTCCTGTAAATGTTTTTTTATTTCATGTTCAGCTGGATTAACTCGATCATCAATCTCAGGTAATGCGGTCAATATAATATCAGTTGATTCTGGTTGTGAATCAATATGTTGAATAATTGTACCCGGACGAAAATGATTTTCAGGATCTTTCATAAATAAAGATAAATTGAGACCTATTACAATTTAACATGATCACTATCATCGATTAACGGGCTATTTAGAATCCTAAATTTCTTTTTTGTTTTCCAAATCTGTACCAACTCATCAAAGCTTTCATCTGGTTCTAACATCAATTCAGCCAATTCATCAATCTCTAAAAAATCTTTCTCGGTTAATATATCAAATTTGTTTGCTACATAAGCCGGTATTTGCAAGTATAGTATTTCATTGTTCATTAAGCAATGAAAATCATACAGTACCGCCCACAACACCGGCATAAGACCTTTATAACCTCCGGCGTTAATAAAATTATCTGCCTCTACCCTTCCTCGTCTTATACCAAGCCAAGTATCAGCGGCCCAATCAAATTTATCGTTAGGTATATTATATTGATCAAAACCAATTGTGCTATCAAAAAAACCATCCGCATCAAAAGTAATCCATGTTTGCTTTGTATTATCCCAGTACTGATTGATCCAATGATCACAACTGCCTTGGCAAAAATATGGAGCAAACCCAGATCGAACTCGGCATGGAATTTCTTTAGATTTTAGAATGGCTGCCATTAGAATAGCCACATTACGACATGTCACCACGATTTTATTTTCTACTTTTCTATCAGATACAAAACCGCTGACGTCAAGTCTTAATAATTCTGCCGTCATCGCCACAGCCGTAGGTAAAACATCATCCTCACATCTTAATCTATACCACGGAAAATTATTCATATCACCATAACGCAAATCTTGATTGGCTTTTGTGTTACCTTCTTTTAAGGTCACGCGATGTATGATTTGATGACTTATTAACTTACCAAGTTCATTGACACTGTCTGGTAATGTTTGAAAAAACACTTTATAACAACCAGGGTTAGTAAAAGTACCAAACTCTCTATAGTGATTTAAAATTTTATTATCCATATAATAATATTATTCAATCACAATCATCTTTGGTTGACCAGTGGCCATATTGGTTTCTGGAATAGTTAAATCATGAATCGCTGGTATTAAGATGTTTTCAGGAATATGATATTGTTCCCCATATCGCGTACCCGGATCATGCACAATAAAGTCACTCCCTTCATAACCAACCACCAAAAGCATGTGATAATACGGGCCGCCATTACGGTAGTGTGGGTTGTGTAAAGCCTGACCAAACACCGGCACAATAACTGGCTTCTTTTGAGCAATTGCAACGCGAATAGTAGTGGCACTAACATCAGTGGAAACTTCAGCCTGCAAATTATAGAACTCACGTGCGGTTCGAGCGGTTTCATCAGCCGAAGTATCTTCATGGTGTCCATAAGTTTTCATCTCCCACGCCACTATCGAGCTAATGTCATTATTGGCTTCGTCGGCAGACAAACTAGTACCATCTGCCCAGTTGTGTAACATAACCAAAATAGCTTCCTCGCAGGCTTCATTATAAGGTGAACTCCAATCCCCAAACGGCGCCTGAGCGGTAAAGGGTACATCAATAAATGCTGAAACAGCGGTGTCATTAAACTGATCAACTTCATTTAACAAAATCTGGTATAAATTATCATCCGTAATACCCACCCCTAGACGACTCATAATTTTATAAGCATCGGCTGGGCGACCTAAATAATAGCGTCGATTGTTAGCTGGGTTTACATACCAAGCCTCACCATGATTTTCTACTTGCAATAAAATGCGCCCACGCACCCGCTCCAGCAGTGCAGCATCTGCATCCCAATTTGTGCCGGCTTGTGGTATGTCTGCCAACTGTTCATTAGTAATACCCAATCCTAAATAGCGCATGATAGCAAAAGCATCGTCCGGTCTACCTAAATAATACCGACGTTGATCAACTGGATTCACGTACCAAGCCTCACCATGTTGCTCAACCTGCAAAACAATGTGGCCACTCACGCGGCTGGACACCGTACTGGCCAAACTAATTTTAGGCAGCACCAAAAACATTATTCCTAAAAAAATAATGTTTACAATAATACTGTGTTTATAAATCGGCGTAGACACCACCGGAAATTTTAATGCGACCAAAAGCAAGAAATACCCAACTGACCGCAGCATAAAATAAGAAATGACTCAGATACATAATCTGATAGATCGGCAAACCAAAAGTTTCTTCGAGTAAATCATAAAAAATATATGGTACGGTGGATAACATTATCAAACTGATCGCAACCAATAAGAACCTAGTGAAACCGGTAGAAATAGCCACGTATTTGCCAATGCGCTTAACTTTCATTAGTGTCATTAAACCAAATGCAAACACTAATAAAGTATAAATATACGGCGTTGGCTCATCTAACTCTAACGATATTAAATCTGTTTTTGTCGTAAACACAAATATTAAAACAACAAAAGTAACAATTAATCCAATGAGAACTCTGATTTGCATCGCTGATCGACTATCATGCACTTTTAAAAAAGCCTCCGCGCCAATGGCTATCAACAACAAACTTATCAAATAAAAATTGACTGTATTCACCAACACATGATCAGAATAGTTAACAAACGCACCCATACTCATGCTGAAATATTCCACAATATGCGATATGGTGAAAACAAATAAAGCCGCTAAACTGGCTTGAAAAAATTTTTCTAGAATTGGATCGTAAGAATAATACCGCACAAAAATTCTGACAATCGCTAAGGCAATAAAGAAAACAGCGATCATATGAATGATACCAAATTGAAAGAATAATTGTCCGGTAAATTCTGTTATGGCGATAATGGCTAAGTTAACAAAAAACAACACCACTGGACTAAATATTTTTTCGGTTTTGATTTTATCCATAAGTACAGATTAATTTTTTTATAAATAGATAATGTAATAAGTATACTACATTTTACCAAAATTGCTATCTGACAACTGGAATTATGACCCTTATAATTCTTTCTTAATGGCCTCTAATAACAAAACAAATTTATTGTAACCAGCGGCGTCATTAAAATGACCGGCGTTTTTGACTAGTGTAACAGTAACACCCAACTCAGTGGATAATTTATTAGCGGCATTGATCGGCACATAGGGATCATTATCCGAGTAGAATAAATAGAATTTTGGACAATTTTGTTTTATGTTTGGCCAAATAAAACTTCTGTCGACAAAAGTCTTATTGATCTCATCAAACGCTGGGTTGTCCAATAAACTAATAAAGCCAGCCACGAAAAAAGCTGCTTTGATTGGTTGGTTAATCCTTTCCAAAACATCTAACAAAAAAGCCACGCCTAGACTATGCCCAATCACTATAGAGTTCTGATCTAATAATTTTTCGTATTCACTAAAAACATCTTTCCAACTAGCCAGAGTTTGGTTATCTGGTGTCGGAAATTTCGGCACATAAACTGTATTACCTAATGTCTCTAATTCACTCTTCAACCAAGGCAACCAATTTTCTTTTGGTTGTCCAAAGGCACCGTGGATAATAAATATGTTGGACATAATTTTGTCGGGGTAGCCAGACTTGAACTGACGACCTCACGCACCCCATGCGTGCGCGCTACCAACTGCGCCATACCCCGTTATATTAACACTGCCAAATCGTTCAACACTTGTTCTACATGCTCAGCCGGTTTGACGTGCTCATAGATTTTAGCAATTTTACCAGCCGGGTCAACTAAAAACGAACTCCGTTTGGTGCCGAGTAAACTAGTTACACCATAGGCTTTAACCATGTCTTTCTTTTCATCAGACAGTAATGTAAAAGGTAAACCGTACTTATCAACAAATTTTTTATGGCTAGCCACGGAATCAGTACTGATACCAACCACGATAGCATCAACATTTTTAAACTTTGGTAAGTTATCCCGAAATGAGCAGGCCTCTTTAGTACAACCAGGGGTATCATCTTGTGGATAAAAATAAACCAGCACCCACTGCCCGGCCCAATCGGCTAAGGCATGCAGCGCACCGGTATAATCTGGTAAATTAAACTCCGGGGCTTTATCCCCAATCTTGAGTGTCATTGTCTTCTTCGTTATTGTTGGTCACTCCGGCCACGGTGGCAATGTCGGCATCTTGAAACAACACATGTTCTTGCTCGAATAACTTATTTAAACCGGTCACATCTTTTTCGGCTAACATTTTTTTCTGTAGTTTTACACCAGCCACCACGGCGCGGATTTTTTGGGGGTGATCCAAGAAATAATCCATGGCCGCCTCCCGTTTGGTATCAGGCACAATATCCAGCACTTTAAAAAAAATATCCTGATCACGTCTGGTCAGACCATCAAATGGATCAGCAATCGAAGCTTCTGCGTCTTCTGAAAAGCTATCGTCTAACCATGTTTCTTCAAAGTCCCCCATAAACTTTATTAAGCAGCTTGTTGTCTAACCCTAAATCTTTCTAAAAACTGATCTTCTAAAGATATATTATTATTAGCAGCATCGTCGTCAAATAACTGAACGGCACCTTCAAGAACTTCCCCTAAATTATTAGAGGCCAAACGTTTCTCTGCTGCTATTTTCACTCGTTCCTCGAGTGATACTATATTACCGCGTTCTAAGTTCTTCATAAAATAGATAGATTGAATAATGTTTACTAACAAGACTTATCAGAAAAAAACGATTTTGTCAAGAGCCTGTGATTAGTATATCATATCGACATGATTTGTCGACAATGCCAGCAGCCATTTACAGTGTTTCCGGATGAAACAGAGCTTCATCAGAGTTTTGGTCTACCAGCACCAACCTTGTGCCCGGTTTGCCGTTTACAAGGCAGATTAGCGTTTCGTAATGAACGTTCGTTATATAATCGCACATGTGACCTGTGTCATCAACCCATTGTGTCAATTCATAAGGGAACAGCCCCTTACCCAGTATATTGCCAACCCTGTTGGTGGAGTGACCAATACGATGCTATGGCATCGGGCCAACCATTTGATTTTTCTAAAACATTTACGGAGCAATTTAAACAATTACAACTGGCTGTCCCACACGCTGCCCTCTACCAAACTAATGCCACTAATAGTACTTATAATAATTACGTCTTGAATATCTCTGATTGTTACCTGTTATTCGGTGGCGGTAATAACGAACACTGTTTATATGGCAAATATATTATTGATTGTAAAGATGTGCTGGATGTCTATTCCAGTATCCAAAATGAACTAGGTTACGAATTAGTTGGCTCTGATCATTGTTATAATTGCCGGTATGCGGATTTTAGCCGTAACTGTCGTGATTGTGCGTTTATTGCCGAGTGCCTTGCCTGTAGTGATTGCATCATGTGTTACGGTTTACAACATAAACAATATTATTACCAAAATAAATATGTCGGCCCGGAAAAGTTTGCCGTGTTGAAAGACCAATATGATCATCTCACCGCGGCGGGTTGGGAAAATGCTGTCCAAGAATTTAAAGACTTTAGAAAAACCTTTCCGCAACGCGCCAGTCATATCTATGCCAGTGAAGATTGTACCGGTGATTTAATTTCGAATAGTGTGGATTGTCACGAATGTTTCGATATTAAAGAATCTGAACATTGCCGCTATGTCTCGTATATTCCCTTGGCCAAGGATAGTGTAGATTGTACGTTTGGTGCGCCGTATGGTGTCGAACACTGTTATAATTTATGTTCCGCCACCGGCAATAAAAATTGTCATAATGCTTTTTTAATCTGGAACAGTTACGACGTAGCTTACTCAACCGAGTGTCATCTCAGTCATGATTTATTTGGCTGCGCCGGTTTACGCAAGCAACAATACTGTATTTTAAATAAACAATATAATCCTGCAGAGTATCAAGCATTAAAAGAAAAAATTATTACCCATATGACAACCACCGGCGAATGGGGTGAATATCTATCTCCAGAATATGTTACATTGTAAACGCTGTCAGGCATCTTTTAAGATTATTCCAGACGAACAGGCTTTGTATAAACAATTACACGTGCCTGAACCGGTGATGTGTTTTAATTGTCGTCATGCTGATAGAACTACTCGGCGGAGACCTTACCAATTACGTTCAATTCAGTGTAGTAAATGTCAAAAACCAATCATGACCAACTCTCCTCGAGACATGGGTAATGTGATATACTGTGAGCAGTGTTTTATTGAGTCATTAATTTAATAAATTAAATAAATAAAAAAAACTTTATGTTGACACGTACTCTAATTTGCCTCTTATTGCTACTGCCCAGTTTAAGTTTGGCCGAAACCATTAATCAAACTACGGCTCGGGCGACTAACTTAGGTATTTTTGGAGGAGAAGTGCGCGATGTAGCAATTGATACCACTAACAATGTTTGGTATATCACCACCTACTCACCAACTGGTTTTTTCCATTCCAGTGATAATGGTGCTACCTGGCTTGGTTTAGATAGTACCACAAATAATTTAGGTCAACCCAGTGGTGTAGACATTGATGCCGACGGCAACGTGTTTACTATAATGGGTGGAAATCTTTATGAGAGTACTGACCATGGTATAACTGTCACAGAAATAGGCGATTTTAATGGTTACGCCAATTTGGTGCATTATGCTGATGGGATATTATATGTCGGCCGACAAGATGGTAATATTTCTATCAGTACAAATGGTGGTAATAGCTTTTCAGATGTCTTAGTTGATCGCACCGATCAATATCCCGTCTCACTGGCTACCTCCTCAACTAGTAACATTGTTTATGTGGTAATGGAAGATGGCAATAATTCAGTCTTGTACGTATCAAGTAACGGCGGACACACCTGGGCAGTAGCCAATACCGATGATGTCGCTGAGCGCTATGTGGTTATCGCCGTTGATCCGACTGATGAAACCCACTTGATTCTGACGAGCCATGATGAATCGGCCAGTAATTGGCAGAGTTATAACGCCGGGGCAACTTGGGATCCTATCGTTGGAGTGAATTACACAAAAACTGTCACCTTTGATAGTACCGACCGCATTTATATGGGTGTGTCATACTCTGATGATAATGGTGTCACTTGGCAAAGTATCACCGATACTACACCTAGTAGTCGTGTGAACCAATCGGTTTGGGTAGATACTAGTAACAATAATAATCTATTTGGTGCCAGTTTTGCTGCACTGGCTGTCAGCACTGATCGTGGAGTTACTTGGACAGATAGTAATAATGGCATTACTGCAGTTACTGTAAAAGATCTGGCGCAATCGACGGATAAAAATACCGTTTGGGCGGCGACTAATTCTGGTCTGGCGAAAACGACTGACTTTTTGTCCGCTAGCCCCACCTGGGAATTCCCGATTTTTTATGATTCATTTCCGGAATCGGTTTGGTTAGATGCGGCCAATTCCGATCATGTTGTAGTGGGTGGTATGGGTGCGATGTATGTGTCGACTGATGGGGGTGATAATTGGACAACCGCCACGGGTTGGGATAGTAATCTCACGGCTTACCAAATAGCCAGCGCTGTAGGTGAATCTAATACACTGTATGCCGCTGCCGCTGTGCAATCGCTTGAAGCCACCAGGACGGGTGAGGTGTTTAGTAGTACCGACGGCGGTGCTACTTGGACATCGTTAAGCATTCCAGGTGATGCCGCTGTCCAAAGTTTGGCTGTTACCACCACTGGTGAAGTGTATGTTGGTGCCGGCATTATCGGTATCTCTGGAGCGGGTGCCACGGGCATTTATAATTATGATGGCACTTGGCACTATTTAGATAACAGTCCAACTGAAGAAATCACGAGCATAATTGTTGATCGAAGTGATGATAATACTCTCTATGCGACCGCCAGCGATTTTAGCAGCACCCAAACGAGTGCTGGCGGTGTTTATAAAACTACCGATAGTGGTAATAGTTGGACACAACTGACCAGTGGTTTAGAAAATGCCTCACAGTATCGCGTAATTTCACAACAGATTAGTACTAACACCTTATATGTTTCCGGCACTGATACGGCGAATAATTCTGGAGCGTTGTGGAAATCAACCGATGGCGGAAATACTTGGGGTGAATATTATGTTGGTTTGAAAGATGAGGATTTTAATTGTTTGTTATTCGATGGTTTAATGACCGGTAATAGTCGTGGTGCCTACAACCTTAAAGGTAAGGCGAAACTGAAAATTACTGTTACCAATACTACGCTCTCATCAACTTTAAAAGATGCGGCTACCCACAAAAAATTAAAACACAAAAAAGTGACCCTTTGGAAAAAACACAACGACTCTTGGACAAAGATTGGCACGACTACTAGTAACAACAAAGCCAAGGTTCATTTCACAGTACATCCACGGAAAAAAACCACGTATCGTTTACAATACAAACCAACCGGTCAAGCGGCCGAAGAATATACTAAGTCTTACTCAAAAACGTTGACGTTGACGGTGCCCAACTGAACCGCCGGAACGACGGCCACTGAAACCACCTCTACGTCCACCAAAAGATCGTCCACCGAAAGATTTTCGGCCGGCTGGGTGACTGCTGGCAGCGGGTAGATCAATTGTTTCGATTGATGTCATTTTGCGCTGAGTCATTGGTTTAGTCGTGAAACGTTGAATTCTACGAAACAAATCAGACTGATCAATTGCCACTAATGATATTGCTTTACCCATTCGACCCGCTCGACCAACTCGACCAATGCGATGAACATAATCTTCAGCCTGTTCAGGTAAATCATAGTTAATTACCACATCTAAGTGGGCAATATCAATACCACGACCAGCGATGTCGGTAGCTACTAATATTTTGGAACGTTTGCTTTGTAAGGCCGCTAAGGCTTGTTTACGTTGAAACAATGAGCGATTGGAATGTAATTCTTCGGCGCGCCAACCTTTTTCCCGTAATACTTGAGTTAAACGTTTGGCGCCATGTTTTGTGCGTGTAAAAATTAGAGCTGTGGTATTTTTATCAGCAATTAATTCAAAAATCGCTGTATTTTTTTGGCCAGTTCCAACCACCACAAATTCCTGCTCAATATTTTCGGCGGTTGTGCCACTCGGTGCCACTTCAATCGATACCGGTGTACGCATCGATTGCGTCACTAAACTGCGAATACTGCTGGGCATAGTAGCGGAAAACAATAAAGTTTGACGCTGCGCGGGCGGTACGACATGTTTTAAGATATCTTTAATTTGAGGAGCGAAACCCATATCAAACATGCGGTCTGCTTCATCTAAAATTAAGGTATTGACCGCTTGTAAATTAACAGTACGTTGGCGTAAATGATCCAATAAGCGACCGGGTGTAGCAATTATGCAACGCGGTCGTCGTTTCAAAGCCGAAATTTGTGCCCCCATCCCCGCTCCACCAATTACCACGGCATAAGGTAAACGCAAATCGCGCTCAAACCATTGCCATACGTCGGCGACCTGCTGAGCTAATTCACGCGTTGGGACTAAAATTAAAGCCTGTCCTGGATTCTGAGCCAATTTCATTACGGTTGGTAAGACAAACACTAGTGTTTTACCGGTGCCGGTCTGGGCTAAACCAATCACATCGTGTCCTTGCAAAACCGGCGGTAACGCCTGATGTTGAATGGGTGTGGGGATATTAATATGGCGTTGTTGCAACAACCGCAGAACGGCTGGAGCAATGCCAAGATCAGCAAAAGTTGCTGGTGTCGCAGTGGTACTCATAGAATGTGTATAATGTTAACCGATACTCCGGAACATTTCCACAAACCAGAGAACCGATACGAATAAATAAAACGTGATGAGTATATAGGAACCGGCGGTTCCTGTCAAGAACACACCCCGTTGATTAATATATATTCATTCAAAAATAATTTTTCGGGTTGTCAATAATATATTTCCTTATATTGCATAATTCATGTTCAGTACGAATAATATGATCATGATACCGCGGTTGCCATTGAAAACTATAACCGGATGACCAAATACGTTTGGTACAGATCGATTTGAATTGGTTGATGATGGAACCAAGTGAATTGGGTAATAAACGCGGTTTGTGCGTTGAAACAACCCGTGTAGAGACGTCCCGCCGGGACGTCTCTACGAAAAATACTCTTTCATTGGTGCGAAATAATGTTCTTCCCAGCCTTCCCGATATGACGCTTCCTGATTTTTTGGTGTGCCGACATGCTTGAGTTTTAAACTGGTACCAGTTTTGGTGGCTTTTAATTCAATCGTCAGAATTGAATCTGGATCAGCGTCAGAAAATTCGGTTGTTCTCCAGGTTTGCACAATCTTTTTTCCAGGCACTAATTCCAGGTTTTTCCCCGAAATATATCCATCCCAAGCCGTAAATTTTTCACCAACTTTTTTTGAGGCGGTGGCTTGACCGCCGGTCATGGCACCGTGTTTTTCCCCGTCCAACCAGGCTGTGTAAACCGCTGTTGAACTAGCGGGTAATTTTGTTGTGAGTTTTATCATAACCGTAGTATACATAATAAAAGAAAAATGTTATAGTACGCGTAATGTCTGAACAAAAATTGATACTAATAGCCGAAGATGAACCAGCTCTAGCCAGAGCCATGCAACTCAAATTAGAGCGCAGTGGTTTCGCTGTGGAGGTCGCGAGCGATGGTGAAGTTGTACTGGAAAAATATGTCCCGGGTAAATATGACTTAATCTTATTAGATTTAATGATGCCAAAGAAAAACGGTTTTGACGTTTTAACCGCTTTGCAGAAATTAAAAAATACCACACCAATTATTGTCAGTTCTAACCTTAATCAAGCGGAAGATGTATCTCGTACCAAAGAACTAGGTGCCGTGGATTACTTAGTAAAATCTGAAATTCCCATCTCAGAAATTATCACTAAAATAAAAAGTCGCCTGACACCTACTACTTAGCCACTCAGATAAAAATAATAAACAAAAAAATATGGCCAAACGAGAATTCAATGTTCGAGCCGTGCAAAGCATTTTAGTGCGTGAAGATTATATTACCTCACAAGATGTAGCCAAGGCTGAAAATTATGCCAAAACCTACAACGCTAGCCCACTTGAATATTATTTGTCTAGTGGCGTACTCACTGAAGAATTACTTGGCCAAGCTTTAGCTGAAGCGTTTAATGTAACATTCGTTGATTTGCTGACTAATCTACCAGACGCCACCCACATTCAACTTATTCCCAAAGAAACTAGTGAGGCCTTACGGATTGTCGTTTACAAGATAGACGATCAAACAGTCACACTAGCGACCGACGATCCAACTCAGCTCGATATCAATAAACTAACCAACCAACTGTTTCCTGATCGTCAGTTAAAAATTGTTTACGCTTTACCATCTGCCATCGATTTTGCACTCGCCACCTATCGTTCTTCATTGGATTCTCAACTCCAAAATTTATTTTCCGGCGATGCCTTACAGGCTCCGGAAGGCATCCAAATTATTGTCAGCGAAGCGATTTTGCACCGGGCGTCGGATATTCATTTTGAGCCCAGCGAAACTGAAGTCATTCTTCGTTATCGCATTGATGGTATGCTGCATGAAATGGCCAAATTAAAACACGATTTTTTTGATCTACTAGTTAATCGTATTAAAGTCATGTCCCGCCTACGAATTGATGAGCATATGACTCCTCAAGACGGTGCCATGCGCATGGTAATAGATAATAAACCAGTTGATTTACGCGTCTCATGTGTACCAATGTTAGATGGTGAAAAAATTGTCATGCGCGTGCTGGCTCAATATGTAAAAGATTTTTCTTTGCAAGATATTGGTTTATTAACTGATCATCAAACCAAAATTAAAGAAGCTCTCAAAAAACCGTATGGTATGGTGTTAACCACTGGTCCAACTGGCTCCGGTAAAACTACCACGCTCTATGCTTTGATAAAATTGCTTAATACTCCTTACGTCAATATCACTACCATTGAAGATCCAGTCGAATATAAAATCAGTGGTGTCAATCAAATGCAAGTGAACAATATCATGAACGTCACTTTTAGTACTGGTTTACGTTCGTTGATGCGGCAAGATCCTGATGTTATTTTGTTGGGCGAGGTGCGCGATTTTGATTCCGCCAACAATGCAGTTAATGCTGCCTTAACTGGCCATTTAATGTTTTCTACGTTTCACGCTAATGATGCCGCTACCACTATCCCCCATTTGCAAGAAATGGGGATTGAACCATTTCTACTAGCCTCAGCTTTAGAATTGATTATTGCCCAACGGTTAGTACGTAAAATTTGTAGTCATTGTCGCATTAGTTACGTTGTGCCACGTAAAAGCTTAAAACCAATTGTGCGCGCCCACTACGGCAGTGAAACTGCCACTCTCTATAGAGGTAAAGGTTGCGTGGCTTGTAACCAGTTGGGTTACATGGGTCGGGTGCCAGTCTTTGAAATGATTCAAATGACGAGTGAAATGCGTGATTTAGTACTTAACCATGCTTCATCTGAACAAATTTGGGAATTAGCTTTACAACAAGGTAGCCAATCGTTTTTTTCTGATGGTATGAAGAAAGTTAATCTTGGATTAACTACTTTGGAAGAATTACTGCGCGTCATTCCAACAAAATAATCACTATGCACATACCTGGCTTGAAAAATTTTGGACTGCGTAAAGAAGTCTACATTATGGTGGAAAATTTATCTGATTTGCTCACCAGTGGCATGAGTATTATCACGGTATTAGATTCCATTGCGTCTGAAGTACGCACCACTCGCTTACGAAAACGGATCTATAGTATTTCTAAACAAGTACAAAGTGGTTCAACTTTAGCTAGTGCCTTTGCCAAAGAAGATCTGCTTCCACCCCGCATGATTACGCTAATTAGAATTGGTGAAAAAACTGGTAAACTATCAGAAAACCTTAAAGTCTTAGTGCTGCAAAACCAAAAAGATGAGATGTTTCGTTCGAAAGTACGCTCTTCCCTACTCTATACCACAATCATTATGGTGCTGACAGTATTAATTGGCGGTGGCACTGCCTGGTACGTTTTACCAAAACTAACTTTAGCTTTTGAGCAGTTTGATGTGGTTTTGCCTTTACCAACTCGCATTATGTTGTGGTTTGGTACCATACTGAGTCGATTTGGTTATATTATTATGCCGTTAGTCGCCTTGATATTAATAAACGTATTTTATTTTCTGTTTAGTTTTCCGCGCACTAAATTTATCGGGCATAGAATACTGTTTCACGTCCCGTTAATAAAGACTCTGATTCGTGACGTCGAAATTGCCCGCTTCGGGTTTATTTTAGGCACGATGGTTCAAGCTGGCGTACCAATTGTACCCGCTTTGGAAGCACTAATTGACACCACTACATATAAAAATTATCAAGCTTTGTACAGCTATTTGGCAAAATCAATTGGTCAAGGCAAATCATTCCGGCAGTGTTTTCATGAATATCCAGGGATTGATAAATTATTTCCGAATACAGTGACGGCTTTGATTATGGCTGGCGAATTATCCGGCAATCTGGATAAACAATTACTCCATATTGGCGAACGCTATGAACGCTTTGTTGATGAAGTCGCGCGCAATTTACCTATCATCATTGAACCAATTCTGATTGTTGGCGTTGGCATCGCGGTGGCTTTTTTAGGTGTCAGTATTATTTATCCAATTTATCAATTGGCTGATTCTATTTAACATGCTGCCACGGGCGGGGTTTAGCTTAATCGAATTAATTGTAGTTCTAGCCGTAGTTAGTTTATTAGCGGTGTTATCTATTTCCACTTACGGCACAATTAGCGTTCATCATGATGTTAATAGTTCGGTTACAATGTTGCGTAGTAATATTGAGGCAGCCAAACACAGAGCGGTGGCTGGAGTGAACGATTCAAACTGGGGTATAAAGTTATTAGCTGATCGCATGGTGATATTTAGAGGTGTCAGTTATGCCGCTCGAGTAACAGCCTCTGATATTACCACCTACTGGCCACAGGGTGTAACATTTACTGGTACAGATGAAATCGTGTTTACTAAACTGACCGGCTCGCCCTCAACCACTACTGCCTGGCAGTTAACGAAAAAAAACTTTTCCACTAACTTAACGCTCAATGCGACTGGAACATTACAATAATAAAGCAGGTTTCTCTTTAGTTGAAGTAGTGGTAGCTACGGCCATTCTGGCGTTGCTGGCTACTGCTGTCACTGGAGTAATGATTTATGGTAGCCGCATCGGTTACACTGTCAATCAAAAACAGCAAGCCTCAGCCCTAGCCGAAGAAGGTTTGGAAGCCGCCCGCAATATCGCTGATAATAATTTTAGTAATCTAGTTAATGGCACTTACGGTTTGGTGATTAGTGGTAATCAGTGGACATATTCTGGAGCCAATGACACAACCGGCAGTTTTACTCGTACTACGACCATTAGTACGGTTGATGCTAATACCAAATCGGTCGCTGTTAACGTCTCTTGGACCGGTTTATTTGGGAGCAGCTCAACGAGTGCTACATCTTACTTGACCAACTGGAAAGCCGCTACCTATACTCCTTGGCAAACGCCTGTGGTATTTACTAGTTTAAATTTAGCCGCTGGACACGATGGATTAAAATTAGATCAATCAGGTAATTCTATTTATTTAGTACGCTCGAATGCTACGGTTAACCTGATAGATGTTTCTACTCCATCCGCACCAACCTTAACTAGTTTTTTCACGGCCACGGTATCACCGAACAATTTAGCAGTGAGTGGCACAAATGTATTTTTATCCTCATCAGCCAATGCCCGAGAACTGGAAATAATTAGTTTTGCTACGCCACTTAGCCCGGTGTATGTTGGCAGTTATAATGCCGCTGGAACAGATAATGCTACTAGTATCGCAGTGGTTGGTACGACGGCTTACCTAACACGAGTTAATGGCACTAATCCTGAATTTAATATTATTAATGTCTCAACTCCAGCAACTCCAACCTTAACTGGATCATTAAACCTTTTAGGTAGCGCCAATGACATTAGTGTTAGTGGTAGTTATGCTTATATCGCTAGTAGTGAAGATACTCAAGAATTACAAGTGGTGAATATTTCCGTACCGGCTACACCCAGTTTAGCTGGTACATTAGGTTTAACCGGCACCGCTGACGCTACCGCCATAGTTATCTATGGAACGACTGTTTATGTCGGCCGTACCGATGGCAGTGTGGCCATTATTAGTGTCGCTACTCCAGCTACACCAACTTTATTAGGTACCTTTACTTCAGCCACGGCCATAAATGATCTTAAAGTAAACCCCACTGGTACCTTAGTATTTATTGCGGCCACACTTGGCACGGCCGAATTTCAAGCCATTGACGTTACGATACCGGCTACCCCAACTTTATATAGTAGCTTAAATTTATCTGACACTTTATACGGCATAGTTTATCAAACTTCACCTGAATACGCTTTTGGTGCATCAGCCGATAATGCCGCCGAGTTTCAAGTGTTTAGCCCCAATTGATATGAATAAACATACAACCGGTTTTACTTTAATTGAATTGATTGTCTATATAGCCATAGCCAGTATTTTGATTTTAACCGCCGCTGGTTTTATTCAAAGTATTTTACAAATTCAACGCACGCAAAAAATCGCTTCGTTGCTCGAGGCCAATGGTAATAATGCCATGCGGCGTATTACCCAAGCGGTGCGTAACGCCGATAGTATTACACTACCAACCACCGGAACCAGTGGCACCACGTTAACAGTGGCTACCTATAGTGGACCAACTAATCCAACTAGTTACACGCTCAGTGGTGGTCAATTACGTGAACAATTGGGCGCTGGTAGTGTCACACCTATCACTAGTACCGAGGTCACTGTTTCAGCGTTATCTTTTTATAATCTGTCACGAGCCGCAACACCGGGCGCTGTCCGTATTCAATATACCGTCACTTATGGTACACAAAGTAAAACATTCTATGGCACTGCTACACTCCGTTAAACCAAGTAATGGCTACACTATTTTAGTAGCAGTTATTTTAATATCAGCTGTGGCTTTAATTGTAGCTACCACCCTGGCCTTAACCAGTATTAATAGTTTGCGCGATCAAAGAATTGATAATGCCGCTGTTATTGCTCAAGCCACCGTCAACGGCTGCGGTGAATTAGCTTTATTGGCCATTCAACAAAATACCAGCTTCACCGGCACTGTTAACACTACAGTGAACGGTAATGCTTGTACCTACATAGTTACCAACACAGGCGGTAGTACACGCACCGTGACTGCTACAGCGACATACAACACAGTCACAAGAAATATCACTATACTGGTTAATCAGGTAACGCCCAATATTACTTTCACGAGTTGGTTAGAAAATTAGGTTTTTACTTTAATAAAGTTTCCAAATCCAACCGCTCTGTAACATTTATTTGATTCAAGAATTCTTGATCGTGACACACTAAAATAATGGCTCCAGCAAACTTATTCAGCGCCTCAGCAATAATTGGTAAGTGTCGAAAATTTATATGGTTAGTTGGTTCATCCAGAATTAATAAACCGGGTTGTTGCACCATAAAACGAGCGTAACAAAGCAAACCTTTTTGGCCTTCTGATAATGACCCAATGTTATTTTGTAACAAATCTCCGGTTAACATAAAATGCGCCGCCGCCCGATAGACCGTTTCATCTCCCCCACTATTTTCCAATTGACTAGCCCGCAATGTTTTCATGGCTGTACTGGAAAAATCTAAACCGGAAAAATCTTGCTCATAATACCCTACTCTTAACCCCGCCGGCGGTGTTTGCGCCAGACGTTTAAGAGCCGTAGTTTTGCCGATGCCATTGGGCCCAATAATATGTAAAATATCTTTTTGGCGTAAAATAATATCAACCGGTTTATCTAAAATAGAGGTCAATTTTATCACCGGATTGCCAATATTTTGTGCCTGAATAATAAATGGCCGAATGGTTTTATCTTCTTGTCTAACATCTACTATATTCTCTTCACTCTCTTCAATTTGATCGCGTAATTTACTGGCTAACTTCCGCATCTTGCCCCCTTTATGTGAGAAGAAGTTCACTTTATCTTTACGATCTTGAATGTTTTTTTGCAGTTGAGCATTTTTATGTTTCTCACGCTCTATTTGCGCCGCGATTTCTTCCACCACATCAAAGTAATTACCAACATATTGTTGTACGGTGTGTGTAAAAACATCTAAATTTAATACACCGTCAGTGAAAGTATTTAAAAAACCAGCGTCATGGGAAATAACAATGACAGTTTTTTCGTAACCTAATAGAAAGCCGGTCAGATGATCTATCCCGGCACTATCTAAATTATTAGTCGGCTCATCTAATAATAAAATGTCCGGCTCTTGAATTAAGGCTTGGGCTAATAATAACCGCGCTTGTTGACCACCCGATAATTGTTTGACTAAACGATCTAGTGGTATATCCAAATTTACTACCTTAAATATTTTCTCAATCCGTCTAGACAAATCATAAACTTTGTCCGGAAAGGCTCTCGTAAAAAAATCCTGTACAGTAATGTCTAAACAATCACGCGGTACAACTTGGGCTGCCAAGGCAATACTAGCACCCGGTTGAATATGAATATTCCCACCCTGAGGTTGTAATTGCCCAGTGATTAATTTAAATAAGGTGCTTTTACCGGCTCCATTTTGACCCATGATGGTAATTTTAGCGTTGGCGCGCACCGAAAAATTCGCCTCAGTCAAAATAACCTTAGTTTCGTTATAATGATAAGTGACATTATTAAATCGAATGGCAACAACTTGGTCAGTCATACAGTGGCTCACACTAATAGATTTCACCAGTTTGGTCAAATCGCATCACTATGTCACTTGAAATTAATCAAGTAGAGACGTGCCGGCGGCACGTCTCTACTTGATTAATTTTATTTGGTTTGATAATCGCATCACTTGATCAGTTCAACGACCTCATCTGTCGCATCAGATATTTCTTCAGTCTTAATTTTTTCAACCACAGAAGTGAGTTTTTTTGTGCGTGTAACCGATACTTTTTGGTATTGATCTGAGGCCGATTGGAGCCGAGTACCTAAAGTATCTAACTCTTCATTAAATTTTGTGTATTCTAATTCAAATGTTTTTATTAATTTAATAATATCGTGTAAATTTTCTTGATAGCGAAAATTACGATAGGCTTGATAAACCATACGCAATAGGGCTGTGAAACTAAATGGTCCGGCTAAAATCACCTTTTGTTTTAACGCATCTTCCCAAATATCTGGCATTTTTTCATAGATGAAACTAAAGATCATTTCATTTGGTACAAACATCACCACAAAATCCAAAGTCTGTTCGGCCGGATTAATATAATCACGCGAGGTGGCTTGTTTGATTTTTTGTTTAACATCCTTGGAAAATTCCCGTAAATATATGTCTTTATCGACTTTAGTTTCGGCGGCTTGATATTTTAACAATGACTGAAAAGGAAATTTAGCATCAATGTTCAATTTGGTTTTATCTGGTAACAGAATCGTAAAATCTGGCCGAGTGGTGACAGTATCTAAGGCGGTATTAGCTAAATATTGTTGCCCCTTAACAAAGCCAACTGACAATAATAGATTTTCAGCCACTTCTTCACCATAGCGTCCACGCAATTGATTGTTCGATAAAATATTTTTCAAATCATCCGTCGAGGTTTTTAATTCACTAGTCACTAATTTATGTTCGTCCACCACACTCTTGAGGGCACTGAATTGGCTAATCCGGGCTTGCTCGGATTGTTCAATTTTTTTCTGACTCGCCTCCAGATCATGTCCGATCCGATCAACTAGTTCTTTAATGGCATCTTTTTTACTATCCAGCGTTTGCGCACCTTGTTTCATTTTTTCATCTAAAACTGATTGTAAACGCTGCTGCATGACATCGGTCGCTAGAGTTGTAATATAATGCACAATTGGTTTCTGCAGAACAAACAGCAGTGCCGTGCCAAGTGCAATGGTAGCCAGAATAGTCAAAATAATGGTGGTAATCATATAAATAATATTGTTATAAAGCCTGCGTCAGTAACTCCTTAATAAATTTTAAATTGTTGTATTTAGCGTGTCGGCCGACTAATTCAAGAAAACCATCGCCTGTTACCGGCTTCCCTGCCATCGTACCACACACCTGTAGTGGACCTTCCCAGTAATTCATTTTTCCAAAGATCATTTCTTGCTGTTTGACTTTTGGTGTGACTGTGACATCCAATTTTATGGCTGGAATTTTTATATGCCAGGTTAATTGATAAGTGGCACTGGTATTAGGACTAGTCCAGGCAGTACCAACTGGCTCAAGCGTAAATTTTTTATTATGAACTTGAGTATTATCTGGAAAAGATACGCTGGCACTATTTTTAAATTTTTCATTATCCTTAAAACGAGCCAACAAAATATCAGTTTTATTATCCAGTTGTAAGGAAAACCACGTCCAGTCAAAATCAACGAATCGCGCCTCAGCCCACTGATGATCCATCCAAGCAATCCCCTGTACTGGAATGAGGTTATTGTTCCACTGGATATTACCAGACACATATAATCTGGGTATTGAATAATAACATGATGATTTACCTTGATATTTCATAATACCCGTTCCACCTACTAAGAGGGGCGGTTTTTCGGACAATAATTGGAGGTGCATTTTATCGGTTTGCACAACATAATGAAATGGTTCCAGTTCGTCTAGGCGCTGCGGTGCTTGTAATGGTTTTAATGGGAGACTACACGATAAAGACAACAACTTAGCTCTAGGAGGCTGTGTATGTAAGGCTAAATAACTAATTTGCCGTTCACAACTTTTTTGGCTAACATTAGTTAATACAGCATGGGGAAAATAGATTGACTCCACTGGTAAATATTCCAAAATGGGTAAACTGGATTTTTTTGGATTAACATGAAAAATACAGTACATAAAAGCATACTGTTTGTTGTATTTATCGGTCAGATGCCCATTAATGTACCACCACTCTCCGGCGACATTGTGGGGTAACTCATCGTGAGGGAATCGTAGTGCTTTCATAGTTACCCTGTATGATATAGAATAACCTCAGTCTAGACAACTCTAAACATTTTTTTAATATCACTATGAAACCCATCGCTGAACTATTTAATCTAACTGGCCAAACTGCTATTGTCACCGGTGGCGCTATGGGCATTGGTCAGGGCATCGTCCAGCGTTTACACGAAGCCGGAGCTAATGTCATAATTGCCGACGTTGCTGAACCGAAAAGCTTAACAGATAATGAGTTTTACATAAAAACCGATATCAGTGATGAAACGAGTATAAAAAATTTAGTTACTGCTGTACAAAAACAATTTGGTCGAATAGATATACTAGTAAACAACGCCGGTATCTTTCCACAACAACCAGTCTTAGCTATGGAGTTATCCTTCTGGGAAAAAATCCAGGCGGTTAATTTAAGAGGGACTTTTTTGTGTTGCCGCGAAGTTGGTAATGTCATGGCCAAGCAAGGTCGAGGTAATATTGTTAATATCGCCTCAATTGATGCGTTACACCCCAGCATGGCCGGGTTAGCCGCCTATGATGCTTCCAAGCACGCTGTATGGGGCTTTACGAAAAACTTTGCCTTAGAGGTAGGTAAGCTAGGTATTCGTGTTAACGCCATCGCGCCGGGCAGTATAAACACTGAGGGTGTAAAAAACCTGAATTCAGGAGCCGTACCGGCCGGTGTTGATATGACCGCCATCATGAAACAATTTTTAGCCAAAATACCATTAGGCCGCATGGGTGAACCGGATGATATCGCCATGGCAACACTATTTTTAGCCAGTGCTGCCTCTAGTTACATGACCGGTAGTATGATGGTAGTAGACGGCGGCGTGTTGTTGTCTTAAAAACTACTGAATCGCGTTTAAGCGCACTTGAAATTGCAAAGTAGCATTGGGTGGAATAGCGGCGCCGGCACCCATAGAACCATAACCTAACTCAGATGGAATCACTAAAATTCTCTCTTGCCCAATTTTCATACCAGCGACACCTTCATCCCAACCGGCAATCACTTGACCAACGCCTAAGGTAAAGGTAAAAGCCTGACCACGATCAAGCGAACTATCAAATTTCGTACCATCGGGCAACATGCCAGTATAATCCATTACAACATTATCACCAGCTTTGGCAGTATCGGTAGAAGTACCAACCGTTAAATCTTTATATTTTAAACCAGATGTAGTAGTGGTTAATGTACTCATATCAGTGATGGGTAATTGCAAACCACTGCTAAACTCACCACTTGATATATTAACATTTGCATTCATATTTTTTGTAGTAGATTTATTAACGTTTATATTCGTATTTGAAGAAGTGGTAGTGGTGCTAGCACAGCCACTGATTAACACTAGTGATAAAATAATGGTAGTTATTTTAAAAACATTTTTCATAGAATTGATTTATTTATTAATCAATGATATCACATTGTCTCGATTGCGACTAGAAAAGCCTACACTAGTGATGGGTACAATTCACAATTAGTATGATGAAGCTATATTTAAAAAAAGTCTGGATTTTGTTTAGGTTCCAGAAACCATGTTTCTACTCGCAGCCCTCATCGACTACGAAGTCGCAATCGTTGTCCTGCCCGTCGCAGAGCTCGGGCGCTCCGGGGTAGACACTGTCGTCCCCTTCACTACAGTCGGCATCTTCGACCATCAGCGCCCACCCATCGGGCTGAGTGCAGTCGACAACTCCATTGAACGGGTTGATGTACCCGTCCTCATCCTCATCCTCGTACCAGGTAGACGGGCCAGCAACATCTGAGTCGGCGTCGTCACAGTCAGTGGAGGCCGCCACCCCGTCGCCATCGGAGTCGGGCCAAGTACCCTCGTCGATGTCTCCATCGCAGTCGTTGTCGAGACCGTCACACAACTCCGGGGCTCCGTTGTAAACCGTCGCATCGCCGTCGTCGCAGTCGGTCGCATCGGCCAGGTACCCATCGGGCTGAGTACACGACATGATGGGACTATCCTCCTGACCATGACCGTCCCCGTCATCGTCAGAGTGCCAAATCTCAGCTAACTCTGACGTCACGCCTTCAATGCAAACATCGTTGAGGTTGCAGCCGGAAAGCAGAAACAAAGAAATAGAGATAAACATGAATACCTCACATGTTGGTGGCCTGGGGTTTGGCTGTGGTTGAAAGTAAAACCCCGCGCTTGCCATTACCACTTGGTACTGAACAGTGCGGGACTTACTTTCGCCTCATCCACCAAACTATGCGGCTAAACCGAGCTTAGCCACATAGCCTGTGTTAGCTGATGTTGGGCTGATTTTATTAGAATTTCAATGTTGAGATAATCTCTTTTAGGGCTTCATTATCTCTCTCAGTCCAATAAACTCTAAAAGCGACGATCTGATTATTGTGTTTTGTGTAGTATCCTGTCACGTCGAACATATCGCTAACTGTGATTTTGACAAAATCATTGTCGCCGATTTTTACATTCTCATATTTAATGCCGGTTTGTGCTGACATTTCTGCCAAGGTTGTTCCCGGCAAGTCGTAATCACTAATGATTTGTTGATCCACGGTGTTATTTGACGTTGTGGCTTTTACTTGTACTTCTGGTATCTGACATGTGTCGCAAGCTTCAGGCGGATTTATATGTCTTTGATAACCTTCTTCTGTCCAAAGTCCTTTATCATCTGCTGTATATCCTTTTTGATATGTGAATGAAAATCCGCTACCCTCAAATGTTTTGTCAGTTTCAACTGCTGGAACTGGCGTTTTGTCTTTTGTCTCTTGTGTAATTTGTGGGGTTTCCACTTCTTTGTTTTGTTGCCAGAAGTAAAAGCCACCCCCGACAACGATTGCCGTAATTATGACGGCGACAATGATTTTCCATGTTTGATTCATAAGAATTATTTAAATTATATATTAAGTCGCTTTTAAAATCAGCCCAACCTCATCCACCAAACATTCTGTGATGTGTACGCTTACTCTATCTGTAACGATTCAATGATGGGTGCAATGTCACTATCATGCCCTTTTAATACAATATGATAACCGGCGGGCGCATTCGGGATGTAGTAGCTCCAGAATTCAAACTCACCGGTTACTTTCAACGCATCATGCCCATCTACTGTTGACCTGGTTACATCAATACGTGTGTGATCCGCTTCTGGATAGAGTGTGTTTTCTAGCTCTTCATCTGATTGGGCAAAGTCAATACAATTAAAACAGAAATTAGCGCCAGTATCTCGATCACCCGTTTTTTCAAAATCTATGGTTTGGTACCAAAATAGAAATGTCCCTTCTTCTGCACCGTTTAGAGATGTATCTTCTCCGCCTTCAAACGTAATCGCGTAATATTCTCCTATCTTGGCTTCATCTCCAATTGCTGAAGGTTCAATGATCGGCGCTCCCCAGGCGGGATCATAACAAAAGGATAACGCGACATCCGCTAGCGCGTAGCGTTCCCAGCCATCCGTGGCACAGGCAGTCTCAGCTGTATCTGCAGTAGCCACATTCAATTTCAAACTTGGTTCAACAACTTTTTTCACTTCGTCACAGCCAATCGGTAGCCCTGATCCATCGTCAAATCCACTGCCACAGGAATCTTCAAACAGCAGCCAGTCTGTATTGAGCATTGTAGGATATAAACTTCCTCCGGTAGCACATATATCCCAGTCATTTTTGAACTGATCTAGAGATGTATAACCTGCCGTATTAGGGATGAGTGTTACTTTAAAAGTATCTGCTGTTTGACTGGCCCCAGTATATTTAAAGTCATATGTTGTCATGACCGTGCCATTAAACATGGTAACCAATTGATCAAAATAGCCACTTTCATGTTGTGAACCACACTCAGTTGCGTTGCTCTGTAGTTGATCAGCAGTGTAATCAAATGGTGCTGTCGTTTTTGAAACCGCTACGGAAACGCCGCTGGTTGAATAAGACAGTGGCTCTGATTGTCCTATAGCCACTTTAAATTCTTGCAATAAGTTAGCAATGGTTACGGTGGCTTCATGATAGGTCGGAGCTGCATCGGCATCACCTCTCATTAAGGCAGTAGTTAAACGTTGAGAAATGTTCACGATGTCAATGGACGCATCATCGTGGGTGGCAATGAAGGTTTGCAGATGGGTACTGACGCTAGACATAGCCGTCATAAACTCACTATAACTTGGAGCTGCATCGGCATCACCGCGTTGCATGGCTGTCGACCATTCGGTGTCAATGTCGGTTAATTCAGGAGAAGTTGTGTCAGAAACTGTTGTAACTACGTTTGTATTTTTGACTGGATCCACCGGTGTTGGCGTGGTACAACTGGCTCCAATGAGAGTTATTAATCCGACTAAGCTCGTGATAAGATAGGTAGTGCTTTTCATAGATTGTATTGGTTAAATTGTTTATTTAAGAGCTTGTTGAATAGTTTTAATGACTGCTTGCACGAATGGATTATTATGTTCAAGTTTGGGAAAAACTTTTTTTCCATTTCGCTCCTTTTGCAATATATTAGCGTGTACTAAAATTTTGATGTGTTGCGAGGCTAACGGTACGGAAATGTTGAGAATTCTGGCGATATCACCAACCGTCAGTTTGGGCTGTTTGGCAAGCACCATGAAAATGCGGTAACGATTCACGTCGCTGAGCACCTTAAATACCCCTGCCATGGTTATATCGGTTTCACTGAATGTTTGACGATTTTTACGCACTTCTTTTTCACTGAGCATTAAAATATAGTTTAATACTTAAACAAGTGTTAAACTTATACCACGCCATAATTTATCTGTCTAGAGCAAGAGTTCTTTCTGATATCGAGCTGGCTTGCCAGCCGGAGTAACGAACCTTGTGAGTTACGTAGGCTGGACGTACTGGTCTAGAACCTAGACCACCGAGGGTTTACTTGGGTTAAATTCGGAGTTACCAACAGGGTTGTTGGGTCACCTAAATGAGACAAACGAGACAGTATAAAAAGGATATCATACTGTCTCGATTGCGACTAGAAAAAAGCCTAGACTTGTGAGGGGTATTGTTGCGTAATATGCTGTAAACTATACAGGGCGTAATGTACCGGCAAACACCTGCCAGGCCAGTAAAGATTTCGCCACCAGACTTAGGATAATATACACTTTTTCGCCATAGGTATACTCTTTCCATTTCCCGATTTTCTTATATTGCAATAACATATTCACTGCAAATGAATTGAAGAAGAGAAACATCGAGAAAAAAATCCAATACACAAAGGTGGGTGCATGATGATCCGCATCACCGGAAAAGGCTAAATAGCACGCAATCACAATCCAAGGGATAGCTCCTGCAATGCAGCCAAAGATATAGGCTGTCCAATCAGTTTTTTTGGTAGATTGATTATGCAATTCCATCATCCAGCCAAACAAAATCATCATGGCATTTAAGCCAAACATCAGCAGCAAACTAAATACATCATAGATACCAACCAACATACCAATCACTACAATCATCAGCGACGAGCTCAGTGAATATTCAACCCAACGAGCATAGTTCGCGCCCTTTTTTAAATGGTTCACATACCATTCATAGATACCGGGTAACGACACCATTAAATGTGCTAGGGCCGACAAGGCAAAAAAACCTGCCACCAGGGGCCCTACCGATACAGTAGTTAACTCTTGCAAATTTTGTTGCAGCGTGAAGTTTTGAGTATTGAAACTTAAAAATGCAGTCGTTAGTGGTACTGCAAACGAATTGCTCAATACCAGTACAGCGACAGCTTGCACGGCATGCAAACAAAACATGACGATATTCCAGCGTCGCAAATTAAGAAATGTATTTGGGTTCGGCATAGTCCTCCGTATGCTTAATGATAAATTAATTATTTACGGCTTGTACGATAATATAGAGCACCAATGCAGTAGTAATAGTAGCAGAGACCATCATGCCAATAAATAATTGCCGTTTAATTGGTTTGGCCGAAAAACCTGAAAACTGACTCAAGTCATCAAGCTCTTTTACGTTAGCTACTAATTCATCTTTGGTTAAAATAGTACTTTTGCTGACATAACTATCGGTCACAAAGTGTTGAGCATAGGGAAAACACACCACTTGAATTGGTTGTGGTTCAAATAAACCTGGATACCAGCTATTGGTTTCAACTGTGACGTGTTCAAGCGGAATGCGTAGCGCCTGTTCAACTTCTAATGGATCAAACTGCAGCGAAAATACATTCGATTTACCATCCGATACGTTTGTACCATAATCGATCGATAAATTGCCTTCCAACCATAGTCGTTGATCGAGCGGCCACATGGTTCCAGCGGTACTATCTGCTTCTACGACGAGTTTACGAGAAGCATCGTCACGTTCCATATGTACGAGCACCTTGCCATGATGCGTAGTGGTCATCACTGAATTTGTGCTATTGGCATTCACTAAACCATGTTTGGGATCATAACTATTGGTATTGGTATCGTAATCTACAATCACCCAACTGAGTAACCCGGTGTGTTTATTTTCTGCAATCACATACATTTCAATTCTACTTCCCCAGAAGGCACTGGTATGGGCGGTCACGCAACCAAAAATAATATAGTACTCTGGTTCATCGTCAGCAAATATTTTGGTTTTGATCATTTCATAATCTGCCGAGATTAAACTTTGTGCTAAGGCAACATTTTTAAGTTTATAACACAAAAACAGACTATACGGCTCCACCACAAAACCCATGTGCGGGATGGTCTTGGCAGTACTGGTCATCAACTTCTTTTGAATTGGCTTGGGAATAAGCTTGGTAAAGGAATTTAAAAAGCTAATTGCCACCACGTCGGTTGGTTTCACTAAACGTTCTACACCTTTAATAAATTGAGTTGTGTCGATTTCCTCCATGATTGATGAGTAGTATAGCACATATCAATGACGAGGACTTTTGAGAGGGTGAGGTTAGCTGGCTTGCCAGCCGGAGTAACGAACCTTGTGAGTTACGTAGGCTGGGGCGGTAGGGTTCGAAAATCACCTTTGATTTCGAAGCTCATCCTAAATTATCAATAAATACCAGTGTCGCAGGTTAGTCGAGCATCACAATGACGGTGTAGAAATGACGGCTTTGATCTGTGTGGAGTTGGCATGCCACCAGGCTCGGATCTCATCGGCTTTGCCGACCCCGCTAAACTGATTGACGGAAAATGCATTGCCTGCAAGCGCTGCTTGTTCGAGCTGTCTGCGCAGTTCTCCACCCACTCTGGAAGCTGCGTAGGAAGATATAGTTGTATTCAAGGCATCGTTTGACATCTCTCCCGTGAACATAATCGTACCGGTTGTCATCGTTGCGGAGTCCGTTGCCCCCATTGCGTTGAGTGACACGATGTCTGGGCTCCCATCGGCGGCGAGAAGGTCATGCAATTCAGATGCCTTCTCGGGTACGACCAAGCGGACAAGTACTTCTACCTGATCAGTGCCCTGACTCGCCAACATCGCGTCGAGATTCTGCTCGTACGCCGTCGCACCAAACGGTGGTTCTCCATTGCTTGCCGGCTGTGACGGAAGCCCAATTTTACAGCCAGTCGTGAGGCCGAGAAGGATGACGACGGTGGCGTACGCATATGTTCGCATAGGCATATTTTAGGCCTGGAAAGCCAGTGCTGTCAACAGCCCGCGGAGACGGGCTATACAACCTGACAGGTCCAGAACCTAGACCACCAAGGCTTTATCGGTCAGCTTATTCCGGGTCTCTTGGCCAAGCATGCGCTTCTCGATCCATTTGTCTGATCTGCCTAGTTCCTGCCAATTTTCTCGAGCTCGATTAAGACCCAACTCTGGATCAACAGTTTCTTGTAAGCGCTCATAACCAACTTTAGCTAGCCATTGTTTAAATGGTTCTGCTTTACTAAAATACCATTTCTCCTCGGCTTCAGCCCAAATACGACGGACTGGGCTATATGAGGACTTTTGAGAGGGTGAGGTTAGCTGGCTTGCCAGCCGGAGTAACGAACCTTGTGAGTTACGTAGGCTGGACGTACTGGTCTAGAACCTAGACCAGTCGGGGTTTATTGGGATTAGATTTCGAGTTACCTACAGGGTTGATGGGTCACCTAAATGAGACAGTTGAGACACTATAAAAAGGATATCACGTTGTCTCAGTTGCGACTAGAAGAAGCCTGGACTTGTGAGGAGTATAGTGGCGTAATATTCTGCACTTTATACTGGACGTAATGTACCGGCAAATACTTGCCAAGCCAAGAGTGATTTAGTCACCAAACTCATGACAATATACACTTTTTCACCATAGGTATAATCTTTCCATTTCCCGACTTTCTTGTATTGCAATACCATATTTATCGCAAAACTATTGAAGAAGAGGAACATCGAGAAGAAAATCCAGTAGACAAAGGTTGGGGCTTTAAATTCTCCTTCTCCAGCAAACGCTAAATAGCAGGCGATGATAATCCACGGAATGGCACCAGCAATGCAACCAAAGATGTATGCTGTCCAGTCCGTTTTTTGTGTGGATTGATTATGTAGCTCCATCATCCAACCAAACAGAATCATCATGGCATTCAAACTAAACATCAGCACCAGGCTAAAAACGTCATACATGCCGGTCAACATCGCAATGACCACAATCATTAACGACGAACTGAAGGTATACTCTACCCAGCGAGCATAGTTAGCCCCTGACTTTAAATTCTTCACATACCATTGATACACACCAGGCAATGAAACTATTAAGTGGGCCAAAGCTGACAGGGCTAAAAATCCAGCAATTAACGGGGCAATCGGTACTGTGGTCAGTTGCTGTAAATCTTGGCCGAGACTGCGCGTTTGCGGATTAAATTCAACAAACAATGTCGTCAACGGTAACGCAAAGCTATTACTGACTACCAGCATGATTGTGGCTTGGATTGAATGCAGGAAGAACATCGCAATGTTCCACCGGCGTAAGTTACGAAACTTGTTAGTTATTGGCATAATCGTCCTCCTAAGTAGTGTATAAAATACTAGGCTTAGGATTAAGATATCATATTGTCTCGATTGCGACTAGAAAAAACCTAGACTTGTGACGGCATGGCGGCGTAATACGAACTAGCTTTTTTGAGTATGGTGATTAGCCTTTACGCTCTGATGGGCGTCCTGTAGTAAGGATTTTAGGGTAGAGGCAAAGGTTGGATGACCTAATAACTGTGGTAACTGTATGCTGCGAATCTCATCTGGCAAAGACAAGTTGGCAAATACTGACACCTGACTCATTTTTAATTCTTCTACCGGAACAATATCAAGTAAAGAACCCTGCCTTTGCTCAAAGCGTTCTACTAGCTTAGTTAATTCCTGCTTAAACTCTTCGGGATATTGTTTAACATAACGTTTGTTCGTGAACCCTACTCTGCTAGCCAATTGAATGATATCTTGCGGTTGTATATTCTCACCTAAAAATCTACGAATGAGAAGTACCTCGTTGGAAGTACCCTCTAGCATTGATAAATTATTTTGCGCAAAATCAATCCTTTTTTTATGAATAATAGCAACCATTAAGGCTTGCTGAGCGTAGGATCGGAAAGTCCCTTTATCATGATGATTTAATAATCTCAAAATTTCTTCAGCGGCCAAATCAAAATTACCAACCAGCAACTGACGCTCAAGACCATAGTAGTATAAAAAGACATAACTTAGATTAGTTTCTTGAGTGACATCCCGCAACCAATTAATATATTGATACCGTTGTTCAGGCGTAAGTCCAGTATATGATGGATAGTAAAGCTTATCCTGTTCAAGCTCATCATTTTGCTCCACTGGTAATTGCGTCCAAATTAAACTGGGTTCAGCAAAAAAATTATGTCGATCTGGTATGTTAGTCCTTATACCGTCTGGACCCAGACTAATAGTGATATTGATGGTAGTGGCGGATTGAATTTTAGATGGGGGTTCATCTGTAAACCAAAGTAAGGACAGCGTAGGTTGAGGTATATGAAAAGAATTACGCAGTATAGACGGTATACTTGGCACTAGCGCTTGGTGCCTTGGAATTAAAGGTGAAAAAAGCTTTTTGAAAATGTTCATTTTATAGATTCAAAATATTTTCTTGCTGCGCTTGTAAAATACAGGTAATCTTTTACTGCATTATAAACATTTTTCTGCTCTTCTTTGGAACAAGCAAATAAATGATTATTTTTAGACCAAAACCCTTGTTTAAACATTATGGATTTCTTTTTTACTTTCCCAAAATATAGATTCTTCCAAACTAAATTGCCTCTCTCAATATGATGCTTGCTACTCTTATCTTTTAGAATACCTTCCAAATAACCATTCGTGAAATAATTAGCACTATTATTGGCTGTGTTTTCTTCTAACTTCTTCCAGCCGATTTTTTTGATAAAATGATTGATACGTTGAGTATCACTACAGCTAAAAAATCTCAACTGCCAAACAAGTTCATCTAAAACTAGTAACCAAGATCGTTTAGCATAAAATGGGAAATCAGGATAGCGAACAAAGTTATAAACACTTAAGTTCTTTACCAAATCAAGGCACTCTTTGTAGATGTTAAAAGATGGAATATTAGATTTACATAAATTATACAAATACTCTAGTTCATGCCATTGATTACCAGTTGCATTTCTGGGAACTTTTACGCCGTTGTATAAAAGTATCGATTTCAAATATTTCTCAATACTTTGATGAGCTAAAGTAAGGAACTGATCCAAGCACTGGTTGCGGAACAGTGTACGTGCAGCAATGTAGTCTCTATCAGCATAGGATCTAAAATCACTAGCTATCGCATTTCTATGGATAATACTTTCGTCGATCATAATAAGTATTATAATCCTAGGTACATTTTAATCATAGCCGTATCTTAGAATGATCACTGCCAGTCACATCCCATTCATCCGTTTCTTTTTTTATCTTTGGTAATTTTAATAAACCTTTCTTGAGCCGAGATATGACCAGCTGTTTAATAGCATCCTCTTGGTCATAACCATGTAAACGGCCTGTCAGTACTCCCATTCTAAAGGTTAAGCCTTCAGACATTAGTGACCAGTTGGTGGCCGCTAAATTCTTTTCAAGCAACCTGGTCAAAGTTCTGATGCTATCGTATGACTGGCGCGTTGATTCATCTTGGACTGAAAAGCCAATCTGCACATCTTTACTAATCGCCGGCTGTTCAAAAGTGATTTGAGTATATTCGTTTTTTGTAGCTAGTGCCTCTACACGCTTGCGTAACTGCGGGACAGTGAGTCGTTCAATGGACGCAATTAATTCATAAAGCCCCTTATGCTCTTCCTGTTCTTTGGCTTCATCGGTTATCTTTTTCATTTCTTCTAAATCTACCAGAAACTTCAAATACTCATGACCCTCTTCATCGGAAATGCAATATTTCTTACGCAATTTCTTAAACTCAATTTCACTCATTTCATCCTTTTTTTCTGTTTTTAAATCAAGCACATCTACAGTTTTGTGATGGCATTTCGTACAACGCTCTATAGTTGTAATAATATCTCCCTTACGTGATCGTTCTGTTTTAATTGTTTGCCGATGACAACGCACACAAACTTTTGGTTGCGATACGTATTCAATGCCATCATGGTAGAAAGCCCGGCCCCGATGTTTACTTGGACAAGTGTAAAAGAATAAGACGACGTCTTTGCCGTCTCGATCAGTTAATGTTTTAAAGTCAGATTGTATAGACTCATGGCATGTGGAGCAGTAGATATTTTTTGGAGCAATTGCTGCTTCAAGTAACTGATCCCGCACCCTGTCACGCTCCATCCATTCTTGGATTGTTTTTTCTTTGTTTTTCCATAGCTCACCTTTTTCAAAATACATTTGCAATTCAAGATTCATTTTTGAAAAAGTTTTATATTGCGCAAACTCAGGGGTTCCTTTCTTAAAATTTTTAGCTTCACTGACACGCTGCTGTGCATGCTCGATCATCTGACAATACTTGATAGTATGCAAGTCATATCTATCATCATAATGAGTTCTTTCTTTCAGCTCTCGTACAGTACCCATCTAAGCTTTGTACAACTATTTTTTTGTATGCGCTTCAAGTACGTCAATATAATTTTCCAAACGGCTAAGCAATTCATCATAAGTGACTATTACCACATCTTTCAATCCCTGCGTGAGTAGTCGCAAGTCATCTTTCTGCTTTTGCTCAGTTAAAATGGAAGCATTCCCTGCTAAGATAATGCCTCGTGGACGCAAGACCTGCAGTTGAATTTTATGTTTATCTATCAGATAACTTCGAATAGCATCACCATGACGATGAACTTGGGACATGTAATTCTCGGTTTGAATAATAGCTTTAGAAATTTCTTTATCAAAGTAATAATTGCCTCGGCTATCATCTGGCAGAAGCAGATTGGTATCCGGTTTTTTTATTTCTAGAATATCTAAATAGTTATCATGTGTTATTAAAGCAAAGTCAGGTAATTTTGTATTACCAATTGCTACATTCATTTTCTCTATTGCTTTAATGTACCCTTGTTGAATAAGTAAAATATTATCCCGAATATATTTTTGCCACCACGACTCCGCATGCTTCGATTGGATGGCTTTCTTGAGATAAGCTGCCAACTCTTTCAATGATTTAATTTGTGCTTGGGCTTTTAAGAGGTTAACGCTACTAATTGATTCAGATGCAATATACCCCGGTAAAAACTTATTCAGAACATCCCTATCCTCTGAGGAAAGCTGAGGTATCATCGCTGGACTAATAACCTTAGATAATAAACCTGGCACATATACTTGGATATCCTCAGCAGCAAAATGATTCGGATATGTTGCAGCAAAAAAATGATCAACAATATCATTTTTAATATCTCGGTTTCGTGTAATGCTCTCTCCACCCATTTTAGAAAGCAATGTTTTTGAAGTGTAAACAAGGTATTTTCCTCTAAAAAGATCTATGTGAGAATCTGAGTCTGTGATAATCCACTTATAATTGCCTGGAAATTTACGTTGCAACTTTTGCAAAATATGTTTTCCAAAAGATATCATGCCATCCTTTTTTAAATTCGATGGCTTTTTGCCTTCGTAATAAATACAAACTCCTTTAAGGGCATTACCATAAGTTCTATTCTTGATTTTGACATGTTTTAATTTTTTCTTTACAGCTCTCATAAGTTCATTTTATTGTTTGATTGTGTTCACTTGAAATTTACACAGCCGACAAATACCATTCACGTTGGTATTTGTGTTAACGTAAAATTCAAATCGATCCTTATTACATACTGGGCATAATACTAGTCCATTTTTATTTTTAGTCTCTCGTATTGCATTCAAAACAGTTTTAGCATTGCGGACATACTGATCTACTTTTTCTTTGTTATCAATATACCCCTTTACCCAAAGATCTGTGGTAATACGTCCGGCTGATGTTTCACGATATAAAATTTTGCCTTGGTTTAATAATTTTTCCCAATACTGACGACTATGCCCGTATTGTTTGGCGATATCACTGGATGATAATATTTCAGCATTGGCCGGGATGTAGCCCCTTTGCTCCATGAATCTAATGCAATCCTTTAAAGCTTGGGCCAAAGCTGATTCCTTTTTTGCTTTTGACAAGCCTTGCGCAAGAGTTAACCTAACACTGAGTGTTCCTCCACTTGAAGTATTGGCGTGCCAGTAAAATTTATTTGAATCTTTAAGCATTGTGCCAATGCTAACATATCTGGTTTCTTTTGGCAACCTATGTTAAACTGTCTCTATGGCTACAAAATTTAAAGCTCAGGGGAAAAATATCCTACATAACCAAGATAGATTTTGCTTGGTACTTAAAGACTATGGATTAGTTAGCACCCCTTTCGTGCTAAATGAATTCAGCAAACAGGACTTACTGAAACCAGGTAAGGGAAAGCAATATCAACAAGAACAGATTATTGTTTATGATAATATTCGAAGGCATTTGTTTAAACAATATCAGTTACCGATTATTTTTCAGCAACACATGAATGATGGTAAGACATTCGCTACAATGCTTTCGAGTTCACCCCAAGTCATTAAAAATGATTTAAAAAAATTAAGTACAATTTTATCTTTTTTAAAAAAAATCAATAACATCTGTGCGGATGCAGGACTAAATATTGAACGCATTTTAATTGATAGCAAGGTAAATGGTTACAATAGAAAAGATATAGAACGTGACTATAAAGCAAGTAGGAAGCACGAACTCAAAAATACTGTTATTCCAGGGTTGAAGAAACTGATCAAGACTTTTGGTTTTAGTATAAAGGATCTTCAGGAGTGGCAATCAGAGTTTGCATTTTTAGGAAAACAACATGATGACACAAAAGACTTTTTTGGTTACATGGAATGTATTCCACTCGTAGTACGACGTCGCGCAAAAAATCCGTACCGGCTAGCGATGCTTTACTACGATTACTCTTATGACTTGGAATGGGTATTACGTCAGTTGGACGAAAAAACCGTACACCTTCATACCCTGGTTACAAATATGCCTTATCAAAAAGTTTGCGTGTATTGTAACGCAGAATACGAACCAGTAAGAGCCGATAGTAAGAATTGCGCTAAAAAAGCATGCCAACAGGCCTATAAAAACCATCAAAAGCGTATTCAACGAGAACTTGGCAACTACAGCTAGCGGAACTTTACGGAACTTTCCAAATCTCCAAACACCCTATGCTTAAATGTATTGGGTGTTTTTAATTACTAAGAAAAATAACTTATGAATCAACCCATTCAAACCGTTCAGGTTAAGATAGTCGACCTAAACCCTGCCCCCTATAACCCGCGGCGCTGGGACGAAGCAGCCAAAACTCATCTCAAAGACAGCATTCAGCGCTTTGGCTTAGTAGATCCAATTATTGTTAATAATAATCCAGACCGTCACAATATTGTTATCGGAGGACATTTCCGGCTGCACATTGCAAAAGAACTAGGATATGTAGAGGTGCCCGTGATCTATCTCAATATCGCTGAGGTTGCCAAAGAAAAAGAACTTAATCTTCGGCTCAACAGGAATGTGGGGTCATGGAACTTCGAGTTGCTTAAAGAATTTGATCTGAACCTCTTGCTCGATGTTGGATTTGATGATGCAGACCTTTCTATCATTTGGGATGAAATGTTAGAGGTAGAAGATGATCACTTTCATACCCAAAAAGAATTCAAAGAAGCACAACATACTACTATTCAAGCTGGTGATTTGTTTGCGCTCGGTGATCATCGCGTCATTTGTGGTGACGCTACTCAACCCGAGGTGATTCAAGCACTGCTAGGAGGTCAGCATGTACAGATGATTTACTCTGATCCCCCATACAACATTGCCTTAAATTATTCTAAGGGTATAAGCACCCAAGGCAAGTATGGCCATAGCCAGCTGAATGATCATCAATCCGATTCTGAGTATCAACTATTTTTACAACGTTCCCTAGAAACCGCGTTGACAGTACTGGATGATGCAGGTCATGTGTTTTACTGGTGCGATGAGCGATATATTGGCTTGTTGCAGCAACTGTATACCACAGTAGGGATCAACCACAAACGGGTCTGTCTTTGGATTAAAAACAACCACAATATGACTCCCCAAGTGGCATTTAATAAACTATATGAACCATGTGTCTACGGCACTCGTGGTAAACCTTATCTGGCTGAAATTAAAAACCTGCACGAAATTCTGAACAAGGAAGTGGGTACCGGCAATCGCGCTATTGATGATCTCCAAGACCTCTTAAATATTTGGTTCGAAAAACGCCTGCCTGGAATGCAATATACACACCCCACTGAAAAGCCAGCTACCCTACATGAAAAGCCCATACGCCGTTGTACTAAGCCCGGTGACCGTATATTGGATAGCTTCGGAGGTTCTGGTTCAACGTTAATCGCCTGTGAACAACTAAAGCGGGTAGCCTATGTAGCTGAAATCGACCCTATTTTTACACAATTAATACTCAATCGCTATGAACAACTTACTGGAAATAAAGCCAAACAGCTCAACGGAACTAAATGAACCACAACAGTTAGGTTACCACTACGTCATGTGTGGCGATGCTACTAATCCAACTGATGTCGCTCAACTGATAGGAAAACAGAAAATTAATCTAGTACTGACGGATCCACCGTACGGAGTTGGCTATGTAGAAAGTAAACAAGGTTTTCAAACTCTTCGTCATGAAAAAGTGATCGCTAATGACCACGTCCAAAGCGAAGAGGAATATCAAAACTTTATGGAGCAATGGCTAAAACTGACAGTGCCGCATTTAGCCAAACGGAATGCTTTCTATGTATTTAACTCAGATAAGATGCTATTTGCCCTCCGCCGTGCCATGGATAACCACAAGTTACACTTTGCTCAGTTACTAATCTGGATGAAACAACATGCTGTTATTGGTCGCTTAGATTACCTGCCACAACACGAGCTCATTATGTATGGCTGGTACGGCACGCATCGTTTCTATAAAAATAAAGATAAGTCCGTCCTCTTCTGCCCAAAGCCGCAGCGGAGTCGCCTGCACCCAACCACCAAACCAGTGAGTTTGCTACGCCGCCTCATACTGAATAATACCCAGGTGGGTGACGTTGTGTACGATCCCTTTGGTGGCTCAGGGTCGACGCTGATTGCATGTGAACAAACCCAACGCCGTTGTCTCATGATGGAACTTGATCCAGATTATTACACGACGATTCTACAACGCTTTGAGCAGCACATTTTGAAATATGGGGATCAATAAATATGGAACCTAAACACAAGAGAAGAATGACCATTGAAAAACGTCAGCAAACCCAAAAGGACGCCTTAATTGAACTACTGAAGAAAACACCCATCATCCAAGCGGCTTGCCAAAAGATGGAGCTGGGACGGGCTACCTACTATCGCTGGCTAAAAGATGACCCAGCATTTGCAGAGGCAGTACACACTGCACTCGACCATGGCGTGGGACTGGTAAATGATATGGCAGAGTCGCAGTTAATTTCTGCGATTAAAGATCAAAATATGACGGCCATCATCTTCTGGCTAAAACATCACCACATGGCTTATACAACACGTATTGAATTGACGGGCGGTCAATCTACGGATCTGCCTGAATTAACTCCAGAACAGCAGCGTGTAGTTCAAGTTGCTCTTGAACAAGCACGACTCCTAAATAATGAGTCACCACAGATACTATGAACACAGCTGAACAATTTGCGATTATCAGCAGCACAAAATCGGTACGGAAAGCTATAACAATGCAATCGCATTTTTGGTTTTTTCATGTTTACCTTAATCAATATATCACCTACGAAACGGCGCCGTTTCATCGAGAAATGTTACAGCTGACTGAAAACCCACAATTGAGTTTATTGGTCTTTATGGCGTTCCGGGGTTCTGGCAAATCCACTATCTTATCCTTGTCCTATCCCTTATGGGCCTTGCTAGGGAAGAAAAAGAAACGCTGTATCTTAATTTTAAGTCAGACCCAGTATCAAGCGCAGTCATTATTGCAGCACATTAAACATGAACTGGAGGAAAATATTTTATTACGTAAAGATTTTGGACCATTTGTCACACGCACTACGCAATGGAGCGCGGACACCATTGTTATTCCTCGGTACGATGCCAAAATTATTGCTGCTTCTACAGAACAAAGTATTCGTGGAATTCGTCATGCAGAAGTAAGGCCCGACCTCATTATTTGTGATGATATTGAAGATTTGTCATCAGTTAAAACCATGGAGTCAAGAAACAAAACATTTCAATGGTTAAGTGGTGAAATCATCCCTGCCGGTGACCGACACACGCAGACCGTCATTTTAGGAAATTTACTACATGAAGATTCCTTGCTGATGCGGATCAATAAACTGATTGATGATGACCGGATTGATGGTATTGTAAAACGCTATCCCATCATCTCAGAGGGCAAACCTTTGTGGGCTGCTAAATTTCCTAACGAAGCGAGTCTGGTTCAGGAACAGCGTAAGATTGGTAATCCCATTGCCTGGAAACGCGAATTTGAATTACAAATTGTACCCGAAGATGGACAAGTCATTAGCTATGATGATATTCATTATTACGACACACTCCCTGAACCCAAGGAACCAGAACAGCGAGAGCTGGATGATTACACAAATGTTATCCGTTTAGAAAAGGTCTGTACTGGTATTGATTTAGCCATTAGTAAAAAAGACTCTGCAGACTATACAGCAATGGTTTCTATTGAAATATTTAGTTTTGAGCACGAGGAAATTAAATTCTATGTGTTGCCGCACCCTATCAATAAACGTCTTAGTTTTGCCGAAACGATTGAACAGGCGGATAATATTAGTAAACGTTTAGGTAAAACGCATCCTACTCAACTCTACGTCGAGCAGGTAGCTTATCAGGCTAGTGCTGTGGAAACCCTCAAGGAACGTCGTCTGCCGGTGGAAGGCATTACTGTGACCGGGGCAGATAAACGAGCCCGATTACAAATCGTCTCACCTTTGATTGAACAAGGCCAGATCCTGTTTCCACGTACGGGTGCAGAGGATTTAATTGCCCAAATCGTTGGATTTGGAGTAGAGCGCCATGACGATTTACTAGACGCCTTTACCTTAGTCATCATGCAGGTGATGAATATGCGGCCAGCTTGGCAGCTAAGTGATATGAATAATGAACCCATTAAACGGATGCGCATGTACAGTAAATGCGTACCAGGAGGCTACTTTGATCCCCCAAACTGGAACATTATCTAAGAGAAAGTTACCAACAAGTTACCTACAGCTGTCACTGGATAGCCTACAAAGGGTGTGACATTACTGTAGATAGATGATTACCACTACCCTAGATACAACTCGAGTCAACCTTAAGTACTGCCTGTATGCGCGTAAGTCTTCAGAGGAAGACGAACGGCAAGCCATGTCGATTGAATCACAAGTCAATGAAATGCTGCAGCTTGCTGAGCAACAGGGGCTACAGGTCACTGATATCCGCCGTGAGGCCCATTCAGCTAAAAATTCAGGCCAGCGCGAAGTCTTAAATACTCTCTTGGCAGATATTGCCACAGATATGTTTGATGGAATACTCACGTGGGCGCCAGATCGATTAAGTCGTAATGCTGGCGACCTAGGCTCAATTGTCGATCTGATGGATCAAGGGCACATCAAAGAAATTCGTACCCACGGCCAGACGTTCAGCAATTCACCTAATGAAAAATTCCTACTGATGATTCTGGGTTCTCAGGCCAAGCTGGAAAATGATCACCGGGGTCTTAATGTGAAGCGCGGCCTACGGGCCAAAGCCGGTACGGGCTGGCGTCCAGGGATGCCGCCACTTGGATACAACATCATGAAAGCGATTGGACCAAATGACAAGAAGATTGTGATTGATCCAGAGCGAGCTGAGACGATCCAACTGATCTTTAAAAAGGTAGGGCTCTATGGGTTTAGCGGCCGGATGATTCATCGCTGGTTAAAAGAAGAAACTCCCTTTACTACACGTAGTGGTAATATGCTGGCACTAAGCGCCATTTTCCGCATGATGAAAAATCCATTTTACTATGGCATGTTCGAATTCCCTGAGGGCAGCGGTAACTGGTATGTTGGTAAACATGACCCACTCATTACGAAAGATGTCTTTGATGCTGCTAATGAACAGATGCAGCGGCCAGATACTGAAATAACAGTCTGGGGAGCAAAGAATTTTCACTTTACACAACTCCTCACCTGCGGAGGATGTGGTTCAGGAGTAACCGCAGAAGAAAAGTTTAAAAAGTTGCTCGATGGAAGTAAGAGGCGGTACGTGTATTATCACTGCACACGAGGACGTGATGTGAACTGTGCCGAAAAGTTTATTCGGGAAGAGGAACTTCTAAAACAACTACTGTACATTATTGATCAGGTTGATTTAAACACGATTGCAGCTAAGCGAAAATTCCAGGAAGAACTAGAACGCTTCAGAAAATTTGCACGAGGCGTGCTTGGACAGGTGACAGATGGCTCAACTGGCCAAAAAGTCGTTGATATGAAGATGTATGTGAGATATGTGCTGCAAGAAGGAACTAGAGAAGAGAAGCAGGAGATACTAAAATGTTTGGATAGTAAGCTGATGTTGAAGGATCAGAAAGTGAATATTGAAAATTAAATTTCTGATTTTTCTATATTCTTCTTGAAACAATCTTCAACTTGCTTCCAATTCTCATTCAAATAATATTGTATGCTTGCTATACTACATACTTCACAAGTAATGTTTAGTGACCGATTATCACAAATTTTGTTTACAAAATTAGGTTCAGTTTTAACATCATGAACGCTAAATATTTTATTATTAGCTTGTTTTACTAGTAATACGTTTCCTGGATTTTTTAGAGGATTAACTTTAGGCATAAAGATATAAGATAACAAGTTAGTCTTGTTGGGTTAAAAAACAAACGTTCTGAGTATGGTGACAACTGGCCTCAGCAAATCAGAGGTGCTTATTGATTATTTTTTAAATCATTAAGTGACTTGATCTTGTTCTCTTTTAAGTAGGTACCCAGATGCATATCTGAACGAACTTTTAGATTCAATCTATATTGCTGTTCAATGGTACCAATATGAGTGTCATCACGCTTATCGCGTAATTGGCCACTTTTATTGCGGGAACGATATCCACGCATACCTGGTGCGTCTTTTGCCATATCAATTTTAACATTAATTTGGAAGAGCTCGACCACATCTCTCCGACTGCTTAATGCAGTCTGCTGCAACCTGCAACAATCGGAACATGAGTAGAACGGCTGAGACCAGCTCACCGAAATATATTGTATAATTAGCACTCTCCATAGTCAAGTGCCAATTATTATCTATCAACCAACTTAGGCTATGAAGCAACTGAAGCTGATGGCTTGTTATCGTCTCTGGCATCAATAAGAATAATATTTTCTTGCCCACTCATTTCTAGTGCCTTAAGGATATGATCAACGCCGATTTTTTCCTGCTCAGAAAAATAGAAAATAACATAGATACCCTTATCGGTAGCATTCGCTTCTTTATAGATTTGCAATTGCTTTTGTAAATTTGTTCTCAGATGGGTGTTACTGGCTAATTTAAATTCGACCATTGTTTTATCGGCCGCGCCCATAGACACCTTAAAATCAGCTGGGCCTCTACCATTATTGACCTCTGCATTAAAATCATACTCTGAACCATACCAAACCAGTTTAAAAACTATTTGAAAATCTGACTCTCGTTTCACAGGATGACCATCAATATAAAATAGCTTATAGCCATCTTGTTTTTCAATAACATCCTTTAGATATTTAATTCTACGCATGCTTTCTGCGTACGAATTAATTGGCGTTCTTAAAAAATTGGTATTTTTACCAAGTAGCTTTAGAAGTTCCTTAGTATTCTCAATAAACAGTTGTTCAGAAAACTGAACCTTCAAATCACTTATTGCTTCAGCCTGGTCACCTGTTTTTTCTTTATAGCGAATGTAGTGGTCAATTACCTCAGGGAATTCTTTAATAGCTCTTTGTCCGGCTTCTTTCTTTTGTTTATCTTTAGAATCATCAGGAAGTACTTTTTGAAAATATCGATCTAAGTTACTTCTTAAGTTATCATCATCAATCGCATTTCCAATACTTACAACTTCTTTTACTAAATCTGGATAATTAATCCAACTTTCATCTTTAGTCAATAAATCTTTCGGTGTCAAGATAATGTAGTCACCATTATATGTAGGAAGAATATATTGCTTTTGTACCCATGTTTCTGTTTTATAATTAAACCAGACTCTGCTTACCGCAAATTCTCTACATAACGCAGGATCAATATACTCCCTTGCAAACTGTGCCGTATACTCTAGTAAGAAACCTTTTATTAGATTAACAGTAAAATCACTTATACTATCTCTGCCAACACCCGGTTGAATAAGACCTAATTTTTCAAGATGGCTACTAGCCGTAATTTGTTCTTCGCCAAAATTTCTTAAAATCGAAGACAACCCGGAATGCAGCGCCTTGGCAAATTTTGGTCCCAGGCCACGCCCCTTATTTCCGCCGACTGTGAAACCAAACCAATTCTGTTCAACTTCCTTAAAATGAAATAACTCTTTTCTTAAACCAGATGAGATAGTTTCATGCCTTATAGAAATTTCTCTCAAGAAACGAAGATACTTGAGAATTTCCAAATGTAAATTCTGATATACTTCCTTTTCACTGTGAAAAATTAAAAATGGATCAATAAACAATGGTAGGTCAGTCACTAAACTTATATTAAACGCCCCGTATTCCTCTAAATGTTGTGGAGGCACCTTAAAATAGTCACTAAATAGTAGACTGGGCTCAGATGTAGGGAGTGTTTGAGCAATCATATTTAAACAAGTTCACCCTTAAACGCTTTTTGCATCAATGCTTGAAATTGGGTTTCTATTTTTACAGATTGAACATGCATGGTTTGTTTTAGGGATTCTGTTTTTTATAAAATTTGAGCAAATTTCGTTTAAAACTTAATAAGTCTATTTGTTGAATTCTGAATAATTCCAAGTTTCATAATGATTATATTACTCCCTAATCGGTAACATTACTAATGTAAAAAGGATGCCCCGGACACAATCGTGAGATCATGCCGGGGCGAAGTACAGGAACGGATCACGTTGCCGTGACGGTGTTCACTGTTGGTCTGCGTTGCAAAGAACGAGCTGCTGCACCGTAGCCTTCCTAGGGTCTACAACCCATAGCCATAGCTGAAGGTCCAAACACCAGTCTGGCTCCCGTTGGGGGTGATGGTGTCGGTGCAGTGGAGCAGAGCACCTCGCACGACGCAGATGCCGTCAGTGCCATCACCGTCGAAGTCCGCGAAGTACCACTGGCTATCCAAGGTGGTATCACCGAAGGTGAACCAGTAGTCGTAGACCCCAGAGGTATTGTCGTCGACGTAGAACCGGTTACCTTCACGGAAGATCAGGTCAGCCAGGCCGTCACCGTTGAGATCGGCCAGGTAGTAGTCGTCGGCTCCGTTGCCCGTACCGTAGTACAGGTAGGTGTCCATGATACCGTCGAGATTGCGGTCGATCTGGAGCTGGCTGCCAAAGCGAGCTGCGATGGTAGTGTGCCAGTACAAGAACTGGTCAGCGGACACGTCCGCATAGACCAACACGTAGTCGGCGATGCCGTCGGCACCCATGTAGTCGTAGTAGCTGGTGCGGCCGGAACGCCAGATGATGTATTCTCCCGTTCCGATCACTTCGCCCGGAACCGTCCACGTGCCGTAGAGGCCGTCGTAGAGGCAGAGCAAGGTGGTTGCACGCCGGACGCAGGGATCATCGTCACCGTTGCCGTCGAAGTCGAAGAAGATGTATTGATCCTCGAAGAGGAAATCTTCATCGATCTCGCCGTCACAGTCGTTGTCGAGGTCGTCGAGGAGTTCGGGAGCACCCGGATAGGTGTGGTCAGCCGTGTCGTCGCAGTCGCCGTTGGTGCTGGACCAACCATCGTAGTCGTTGTCACCGACTTCGTCGGTCACCCCGTCACAATCGTTGTCGAGACCGTCGGGAATCTCTACGGCATAGGGGTTGATGTTGTTGCTCTGTTCGGAGCAGTCACCCTGGTCGTAGGACCAACCGTCACCGTCGAGGTCGAAGGCTTCGTCGATCAGGGCATCACAGTCGTTGTCGAAGGTGTCCCACAGTTCCGGGGCACCCGGGTAGGTGTGGTCGGCCGTGTCGTCGCAGTCGCCGTCGTCGGGGGTGTAGGAGTCGTAGTCCTGATCCAGATCGTTGTCAGCCACTTCGATGTAGACGAATGGAGCAGTGCAGTCAGACTGCAGACCACCAAAGTTGCCGAACAGCAACGTGCCATCCGTCGGCAGGTTGCTGACGATGTCCTGCTGATCTCCCTGTTCTTCGAAGGTCGTGGCACTGGTGTGCTGACCCAAGTAGAGCGTGCCGGAACTGTTCAGACGGAGCAGATCAGGGTAGTCGTCGTTGTAGTCGAGCGGGTAGACGAAGTAGTCTCCGTCGGTGCCACCGACATCGTTGGCCATCGTACTGACACTCAGCCACTGCAGCGTGCTGCTGTACTGGGCCAGGTAGGCTTCCACGGTGCTGTTCGTTTCGTCGATCCGCAGGAAGTCGTCCCGGCCATCGGCATCGGCATTGAGGTTCGACACGAGGTAGGTGTTGCTGGGTGAACCCCAACCGGTCGCGATGGTCGCACTGTTTCCAGTTGTATCCAAGCGCTGCCAGCCCAGTTCGACTCCACCGCTGTTGGTGGTGCCGACCAGGATTTCACCCTTACCGTTACCGTTGAAGTCTCCGACCAAGAAGTGACTGTCGGTGGAACCGAAGGACTCACTCCAGGTGGTCAGGTCAGCGAAGTCGCTGCCGATGTTGGTGCCGATCCGCCACTTGATGCTGCTCCCATTGGGATAGCCGAGTACCAGGTCCAGATCGTCGTCGTTGTCCATGTCGGTCAGGAAGGCGTGGCTGTAGCCGTTGTTGGCCTTCAGCCAGCGATCGCGACCGACGAAGGTGCCATCACCGTTGCTGACGTACACCTGAACGTAGGTGTAGTTGCCGTTGTCCGTGACGTTGACGATATCGTCGTTACCGTCATTGTCCAGGTCGCCTACCAGCCAGGTGTTGACGTTGTTGGTGTTGCCCAGGCCAGTCATGGTGTAGCTACTGTCGGGCAGCTTGAGGCTGACGCTGTTCCCAGAACCGGTGTGGTAGTAGGGTTTGATGGTGAAGGTGTGGGTACTGGCGTCTGCGGTGACGGTGAGCAGGTGAATGGTGTAAACGTCGGAGGTGCAGGTGGAGACTTCGGCATTGTAGGTCGGAGGACAGCTGGCCCAGAGGTAGTCTGAGTCAGTTGCTGCATCGCAGTCGAAGTCCGAATGCTGGCTGGAAGTGCCTTCGTTGGGACAGCCATTCGGGATATCACAGCAGGTAGCGTTGTCGTCATTGAGGTTGTAGGGATCGAGCCAGTAGTCATGACTGAGGTACTGAAGTGATCCGTAGTCCTGAACGCCGAAATGGAGATGCGCGCCGTCAGAGTAGCCCGAGTTACCCATTTGACCGATGAGGGTGTTGGAACTGACGGAGTTGCCGACCGCCACGGTGATAGAACCAGACACGAGATGAGTGTACTTGGTGGTGTAGTCGTAGATGCTGTCACCATCCACATCATGCTTGATATCCACGAAGCAGCCCCAAGTAGGATTTCCATTGGGGTACGTATTAGGACAGTCACTGTTCTGGATATTAGACACGACACCAGAAGCGGCGGCGTAGACGTTGTCGCCTTCGTCGCCGTCGAAGTCATATCCACCGTGGCTCGCGGGCAACGGATAATAATCGACTTCATACTGCGCGGCAGAACAACTCACACTGTAGTTCCAGGCACCGCCATTGATCTCGACGCTGTTGTTGTGGATCGGCAGAACGAAGGGACCATAGGCCAGAGCCTTGGTGGTGGGCAAGAAGAAGCCCAGGATCATGAGAAGCAGAACGAACAGAGGCTTGCGCATTGGAGTTTCCTTTTGACTTTGAATTGTCAACGTACTATCTTGCTGTAGCCTTGTATGGCGAGCAAGTCAGGGTGAGGATTCACCGCTGAAGCCATCTCATCAATCCGGTGCTGATGAGATGAATCAGGAGTGAATTAGAATTGTAAAGAGTTCAATAGTGTGTCAGGATCTATACCGGTAGCGGCTTCATCTGTTAACCTAATTTCTAATGTTTTTTCGTCTGAGTCTAAGTAATAATACTCAGCTACATCTTGAAGTTTATGGTCTTCATCGACTGGATAATTACCAGTTAGTCCTTGCACTCTAAAATTTTCTCCATAATATTGCTGGACTGAGTAGGTAGTTTCATTGACTACATTGTCATAACTACCGTCTGGCCTGGGTCCGAGTACAGATTGAACAGAATTGATTTCACTCGTTGTTGGGTGAGCAACAATACTATCGAAAAGAGTAATTCTTACTGGATCTATCTGTAAATCAGTTCTATCAATCATAAATACAGCGCCGGCATCGTCAATAAAGTCGGCTCGGGTTGATTTACTAACACTTACTGAATAAATTTTTGGATACTTAAAACTAAACCCATACTCCTCATTCGTATAAGTTAGCCAATCGCTGGTATCGAGAACCCCTTCATCAACTGTGACTTGCTCCCAATCACTAGTATCTACTTCACTTACTATTTCTGTATTTGTATTCTCATTGGTTAAATTGGTATTTTCATTAACTACAGTGACATTTATATTTTCGTTGGTATTCACTTCGGCATTTGTATTCACTGGGTTTACATTAACAATCTCATTAGTGACGGCCACCGTATTTACATTCGTCGATGGACCCGCACACCCAGTCAGTGTCAGAGCAAAAACTGCTGCTGTAGTTAAAAATAGTTTTTCTTTCATAGGTATTTATTAATAAGGTGTGTTAGAGAACAAATATTTACATATCTAATAAATTCTTTCCGGATACCTGACCATTTCACCTATAGTCTTTTCCGGCACCTTAACAACATGATTCTGTATATAGGTAAGTAACTGGCTATTGGACATGACAGTCAAATCATCAATCTCATCGATATCTGGAATAAAATATAATTTACCATCACTCTCGGCTGCCATGATGACACGTCCAACTAAACGTTGCTGTAAATTATCATATAGTTCCTCACGACCCATAAGAACATCACTACAAGCTGCTCCCTCGCCATAGTCTAGACAAGCTAGTGCTTGAATATCTAAATCTGATGCAGGCGTAACACGAGAATCACCTTTAATCGCAGTTTCTAAAAACGCCGAATAAATGTTTTTTAATTTCAATTTGTGTTTATAACCATCAGCTACCCAGTAATATCTATTTTTTTTAACCTGATAAAAACCATCAGGTAAATATCTGTAACGTATTGGTAAAATATCAGAGGTATCTACCAAGTACATTTCCCCAGCATGCTGGGCACGTAAAATAACTCTGCCTTCTAAATCCTCCCATATAGGGTCACACAATCGTCCTAATGCAGTTGTGATTGCATCACTAGATGCGCTGTCGGCTACATTGTAACAACGACTATCTAACAACTCTTTATAAGAAGATTCACTAATACCAATGATGTCAGGGGTAAGATTAACCACTGCCATAGCGTTAGTTAAGGATGGTAGTACTAACGCAAGTACCAATAAACTAGCAGTTAGGGTGGAAATGAGGATGGTTTTGGGTTGGGTCATAGGGTCGTATAGATGAAAAAACGTCCAGTAACAGCTACAGATGGTTAGATCTGCATATTGTTAAGGTGGACGCCTTTAAGATTGTTAATAAAATGTACCTCAAGTATAGCACGCGCCCATACGGTGTACAGGGTATTAATAAGCTCATTCGCTTCGACCTACTACCACATTATTATGCTGCGTAACAAGCTCTGGTTTAATCTTTTGACGCTTAAAAATCGTATTGGGAACACCAGGTTGTTCAAACGCTATTTTTTCAACAATAATCTGGTAAATGGATGCAAAAATATCCTCGTCAGAAAATGTTAGTCCAGCTTTCTTTTTGAGGGCACGGCGTAAGAGATTACCAACCTCTGTGGAATAAAGGTACTTGCACAGATTATTTGGCTCGAGTGCCTGAAACCGAAGCCAGAAATCATCCAGCTCATTTTTCAACATGCTGCGTTTGGTCATCATCGCAAAATACTCAATGGATTGTTTGAGTTGGGCTTTATCCTTGAGGTCAAATGAACAGATGCGTTTATGCGTAATCGGTTTTTTAAAGACTACTCGATACAGTGAAAAGACTCTGCCGTTAGTGAGTAACACCCAGTCTACACCTTCATTAGCGGCATAATTAATGGATTGGTAAATATGCTTATCCGACAAATCAATCTGGATAGCTTTCACTTCAACGATGATATACTTTTTGCGTTGGACTTGGATAATGTAATCAGCGTAGGTATTATTGATCTGGTACTCTGTTTTAATCTCATCCAGTTCAGCATAACCCAGTACCTCTGTTAGAAAACTATTAATCATCAGGCGAGTAGCTGACTCATCTAACGTCTCGTATTTCTTCGACAGGTAACGCTTAGCATACTCTTTGAGTCGTTTAGCTATTTGGTCTTTTTGAGTTTGTGTAGGCATAGTGATCAAAAGTTATAAGGAAAGCATTAACTCACCCTCAACTAGTCCAGCACGAATGCTCGGGTGGATAGATTGGTATTCAGTATTATCCTGCATAGTTTGGTAGATGGGCTGAAACTCTAAGTTTTCCCAGTTAAACTTTTCAAATGTCTCTTTTCCCATCTGCAAACCAACTGCATCTTTTATAGATTCAGCTCCAAATTCGTCAACGAATGGCACCTGGTAAGAGATGTCAACATACTCTACCCCATCAACCCTGAAAGCCTCCTGACCAAATTTGATGAAGTCAGTATATGTATCTTCGACTAAGTCTTGCTCGTCCCAAAAGGTATCTTGTGTACGTGTTAGCCATGCTGTCTTATATTCCTCGTCCCATTGCACATCATAACCATTGCGTGTCCTGATGCTATCGTCTAAAGCAATCCAGAGTTTATCTAGTGTCGTTGGTTCCGGCTTAGGTTCTTCTTTGACTTCTTCAACCACAGCGGGAGCAACTTCTTCTTGAACGGGTTCCTGGACCACATTGGTATTTGATACAACGGGAGCATTAACTACATCTGCCGTATTGGTATCTTCGTTTGGTACCACTTCGTTCGTATTCACTACTGCGTTAGTAGCTACGTTGGTATTCTTATTAGTGTTTTGAGCTATTTTAGCTGTATTGTCCGTCGAGCTCGGAAAAGTAAATATTGATGCTGCAATGAAAAACGTACCTATAAAGAAAGCCATGAGACGAGGTATTTTTTTATGAATTATACTCTCAAACCATTGACGTGATGGTGGAAGCAGTAACAACCCGAGCAGTAGCATGGCTAGTCCTGATACAATGCTGCTAAACACGAGCAAGATACTGATGAATATAATGACGATGCCAAATACCCATCCAAGGATGTGGTTACCTTCTTTGGCGGAAGGTGTTGTGACTTGCGAATTTTCGCTGGCCATATTGTTGTGTAGTTAGGGATTTGTTAGATTGGTTCAGAAAACACAAAGGGTCCCCTGAACCAGCGACAGCCCTTACGGAACTGCCACCCATCCTTTCGAATGGGTACCCTAACTACAAGATGCTGATCAGGAGACCTTCTCTACGTAGTTAGGGATTTATAACCATGCCGCTGGAAATCAACGGTTTAGGCCATTAAATTGTATTTAAAGTATAGCTTGAAAAGCACCAGAAAGAAAGTCTGGGATTTTGAAGTTACCAACAATCACCCCATTCAAGCCACGTGCAAGCATGTGGGGTTTTAGACCCAAACTGGGACACTGACTCACAAAACAAAAATCCTCGCGGTGTACGAGGACTTTTGAGAGGATGAGGTTGATGGGTCACCTCCAGAACTTTCTGAAATCAAGCTGGGGCGGTAGGGTTCGAACCTACGAAATGGCGGCGCCAAAGGCCGCTGCCTTACCACTTGGCTACGCCCCAATGTAAATAAACGCTATTTGTATATACCATATACTTGTTTTGTGTTCAAGTGATTACACCTATCCCCCGGCCCCTTTCCTAAACAGGAAAGGGGTGTTAGACTACGGTTAGAAAAGCGCTGCCGAAGTTTGGGGCGCTATTATGTTAATACAGGGTTATCATCCACATAAACTTAGCTATGATCGCAAACTACGATCAATCGCTGAACAATTTAGAGATAATGCCACTGAGGCTGAACAACTCTTATGGAAAAGTTTAAAAGGTAAACGTTTAGGCTATAAGTTTCGCCGACAACATCCTTTACATGGATTTATTGTTGATTTTTATTGTTATGAATTAATGTTGGTAATTGAACTAGACGGTCCAATTCATCAAGATCAAAAAGAACGCGATTCTTTAAGAGATATAACCTTATCCCATCATGGCTTCAAAACATTGCGCTTCAGTAACGAAATAGTACTAACTGAATTACATTCAGTTATAAAAAAGATTTTCGATCACACTTCTTCCACCTCCCCCTTTCCTGCATAGGAAAGGGGGCCGGGGGGATAGGTGTTCTACACCTTCAAGTATCTCCCAATCGAAAGCATACTACTCCCCAAAGCCAGCGCTAATGATATTAAGAATTGGCTCAGAACAATAATCCAGAAATTACTCAAGAAAAATACATTCAAGCTGAAATTATAGCCGGCAAAAAAACTATCGACATAAGGTGAAGCGGAAAATACGGTGATGGCTAAGGCCACAGTGGCTAAGGTACAGGCACAGACGGCATACAAAACACCTTCCCATAAGAAGGGGGCACGAATAAACCAATTAGTGGCTCCGACCAACTTCATAATCCCCAACTCTTCTCGGTGAGAATAGATGGCTACCCGAATGGTGTTATATAACATAATTACCGATATCAACACAAATATGCCACTAATCAATAAACCACCTTGATAAATCCGTTTGGTAATTTCGGATAATTTCGTAATGGCGGCTTGGTGATCAGAAAAATTCTTCTTATCCACTAACACATTATATTCGGATGCCGAAAAAGCATCACTAATTACTTGGTAGTTATCCAGGTCATTAGATTGCACACTAAGTGTGGCTGGTAACGGGTTCTCATCTAGTTCACCTAAGGCCGCTTGAATATCAGGATCATCGGCATGAGTTTCAGTAAAGCTAGACAAGGCTTCCGCTTTGGAAATATAACGCACATTGGTCACTTCGGGTAATGATTCTAAATAAATTTTAGCTTTTAATATATCGCTTTCATCCGTACTGGCTTTAAACGTGAAATCAATATTGATTTTTTCCTCAACGGCATTAATCGCTTGGTCGGCCACTAAATTTAGCGTGCTCACTAAACCAACAATAAATAAGGTTAACGATAAAATCAGAATGGTGATACTGGAAATCCAGAGGTTTCTCCAAAAATGTTGAGTGGCATACTTAGTCGTGCGCGTTATAAAAACCAACATATTATAAAGTATACTTACCGGCTTCTTGATCGGATACTATCACGCCATCATCAATGGTGACTACGCGTCGCCGTAAGCGATCCACAATATCTTTATTATGTGTGACTAACATAATAGTAGTACCTAAGGTATTTATTTTTAATAACAAATCTATCACTTCTTGGGCATTAATGGTATCTAAACTGCCAGTCGGTTCATCGGCTACTAGCACTTTTGGTCGGTGTACTAGGGCTCGACCAATGGCCACACGTTGCTGTTGACCACCGGATAATTGGTGCGGAAATTTATCCCGTTTATTCTCCAAACCAACCACTTTTAACACTTGCGGCACAATCGTATTGATTTTACTTTGTTCTACCCCACACACTTCTAAAGCAAACGTGATGTTTTCATAAACCGTTCTTTTGGGTAATAATTTATAATCTTGAAACACTACTCCAACCTGCCGCCGTAAGACTGGAATGTCATGGGATTTTATATCGGTAATATCCCAACCACCGATCACTACTCTACCCCGGGTTGGATGTTCCTCGGCAATTACCATCTTAGCTAAAGTCGTTTTACCAGTGCCAGATTGGCCAACAATTGAAATGAATTCACCCGAGCGCACTAACAAAGACAAATCACGGGCGGCGTAAGTGTTATCGGAATATATTTTGGTTACTTTTTTGAATTCGATCATGGTACTAATTGAACTGTCACGGTGGCAACGCCAGCTGACAAATCGGCTATTTTTGAAAAATCATCGCGGGTTAAATCTACTACTCGCCCCGGAATAAATGGTCCGGTGGAAACAATAGTGGAATCGACATAAGCACCGGTGGCCACATTGGTAGTTCGAATCCGACTACCCATTGGGAAAGAGTTACACGCCGCTCCTGTCCAATCATACCAACTAGCCAAGCCCTCGACAACCTCTCCGCTGGCATTCTTTTCGAACAAAGCAATAATAGCGTGTTTTTTAAGTAATCTGCCTCTTTGCACCAATAAATTATTAACATTAGATTGTTTACCAACGGGGCGCCAACGGTTTACTACTGAATCATAATACTTAACCACTATTGTCTGACCACCATAACTGGCCGGATAAGACAGTTGCAGTGCCACGGGCTGTTTTAATTTAAAAGTATCTTGACTTTGAAAGCTGTAACGATATAAATCAGAGATCGGTTGGGAGGTGCCATAATATTTTTCCGGATGAGCCACTTTACTTAATTTAACCCGGAGTTTTTTGGCACCGGATACACTGGCCGCCGGCAAACCGAGCCAAGCTGTTTGCGTTGGATTGACTAGTGTATAACCAGACCGCAAAGCATCCCGCCGCAATACAGTCTCCACACTGAAAAGATCAGCCGCCAAAGTGGGTAATGTGACCGATAATAAAACTATACCCGTTAGAAAATAATATTTCATAAATCAAACTAAAGCGTTAATTTCCTCAACAATTTGTTTTGGCACCACGTTTGATTTTACGATGTAACCATTGGCTCCCAAAGTTTCGGCCATTTGCCGATCTTCATTATTATCCAAATTAGTCATGATAATAACCGGCACCAACTCATACCATTTATTCTGCCGTAACCATTGCAAAATTTCGAACCCGGCTCGATCCCTAAATTTTACAGCTTCTGTGCGCGCTCCAGGCAAAATTAGATCGAGCAACACTACGGACGGCTTTTTATTTTCGGCCAGTAACCGCTCAAATAACTCGAAAGCATCCTGTTTGGTGCTAGCTGCTAACACCTGACCAATTTTATGTAGACCAAAGCTGTATAATGATACGAGCGATGGTTCATCTTCAATCAGGACAATCCTTAAATCGCTTGACATACGGGCTGAATGATACTATTTTTACTCTCGTTCGTCAACCCCCACACTAGCCGACTTGTCGGCCGGAGTGAATCTGATGAACGAAGGCCGATGTAGCTCAGCTGGTAGAGCAACGGTATCGTAAACCGTGGGTCGCCGGTTCAATTCCGGCCATCGGCTCCAATGTTTTGATCTAGTCTTTATCAGCAAACACCACTAGCCGCGTGGCATATTGTTTAGCATTCTTGTCCCAGGTACCGGAACAGGTAATCAGATTGAGATGTGCCTTGTTATCGTTTGAGGTAAAAACATCCGTCGCATCAGCTTCAGCATCATACGTTCGGCTATCACGCACAATAAAACTAACTAACTGTCCGGTACTATCCTCCAGGGTAATTTTATCGCCGGTTTTTAATTTATTTAAATCTTCAAATACTCCAGTGGCACCGTTGTACCAATCAACATGTCCGGCGATAACGGCACTGCCTGTTTCTCCCGGGCGAGGCCCTAATTCATACCAGCCACCGTTTAACGGGTCTTGCGGCACGGCCATTGAGCCATCATCAGTTAAACCCACTGCTTCAACCGCAGCATCAACTGCAATACTCGGGATTTTAAGACGTTGCGGTAAGCCAATTGCAGAAACGTCTGGCGTTTCATTATTAATTACGATTTCAGGTTCACTTTTTTCATTCACTACCACATGAGGAGTAAAAACATTTCTCCAAACTAACAGACCAAACAGCACAACTGCTAGAGCGGCTAAGGTTAGTATTATATTGACTGGATTAAGTATTTTTTTATGCATGCCTTTCACTGCTCAGGCTCGACGCCTGTATCAGGTAATCCAGGTACAAATACAACTGTGTCTGTAGGTGATGGTAATGCTGTAGCCACAACGACCGTAATAATAGCAAAGTCGCGCGCGATCAAACCGTTGGCCTCACCTGTCGCGACGGCCGTATTTGTGGTAGTTTCCGTAAGATTTGTCTGACAGGTGTACACCCATGATTCGGTCGGATCAAGTTTAGAATCGTCATTGATGTCGCCCGACACAAATGTTAACGGACTACATTTATCATCCGAAAGCGTCACATGACTCAATGGGACAGTTCCTGGGTTAGTGATTGTTTCCGTATAAGTGACCAGCCCCCCATCAACTGACAACGCCAGCGGATCTGGAATTTTTGTGACGTGGATCAACGGCGGCACAACTGGAACACCAACCACCACCGTGGCACTGGCAATATCCGTGGCGCTGATACCGTTGGCCCAACCAGTCGCAACAACCGTGTTGGTATGCGTTTCCTGAAGCGTAGTGGTACAGGTAAATGTCCATGTTTCATTCAGATCGAGTTTCGCGTCAGCATTAGCATCACCAGATATAAGTACAATGGGGCTACAAGTATCACCAACCAATGTAATATCAGTTACCGGCAGAGTCCCAATATTAGTTAATGTGTAGGTGTATTCCACTTTCCCTGGACCATCTGGCAAAGACAGTAGATTCGGCACCTTCACTACATCAATGATAGGCGGTACAACATTAGGTGGAACCACCACAGCGGCTATGTCATTATTCGTGATAATACAGAACAAGTTGTCGCCCGGATTGAGAGCCATCTGACCATTACTATTACAATCGCCTGATATTGTCTGCGTATAATTAGGGTCATCGGTTTCAGACACCGTATATGTTGCCGGTGCGGAAAACGTGTTGGTTTCGCCAGAAATGACGCTAGTAGTACCCACAAACAATGGAAAATCACCCACAGTCTTAGTCCCACCATTATCATTCACAACCGTTTTGACGACATTGATTGTCGCAGTCGGCACTACAACAGCTGCCATATCATTATTCGTGATGGTGCAGGTCTGGTCATCAGCCAAGGAAAGTGTCACGTGGCCCGTTGCATCACAATCCCCACTAAACGTTGCATTATATCCAAAAAATGCATCCTCACTCACAACATATGCACCGGCATCTAAGGTATATGCAGTTCCAGGCGATGCCGCTCCAGGTGCCGGGCTTCCTGACACATCCACGCCTCCATTCTTCACATACAAATTAAAATCAGATCGCACAGCCGTTCCACCATCATTGTTCACAACACGTTTAATGACGTGTAAAGTGGCTGGAATATCATTGTTAATAATCCTGCAAGTCTTGTCCTCACCCGCCGCCAGCGTAATGTTACCGCTCGCATCACAATCCCCTGTGAAACTTTGTGTATAGGAGGTATTTACATCTTCACTGACCGCATAGGTTCCTGCAGTTAGGGTATAAGCTGTGCCAGGGGATGCAACACCAGGTGCCGGACTGTCGGCGACGTCTGCACCACCCGTCATCACGTGCAGATTAAAGTCAGACCGCACAGCCGTACCGCCATTGTCATTGGTAACCGTTTTTATCACACGCAGAGTTGCGGGAACGGGAGCACATGTGGCACGCGTAATGGTATTAGTATCTAAAGTAACGGCACCATTTCTGGCTAAAACGCGACCTTCGACATTAGCTCTGGTGGTAAGAGTAGCTGAGGTTAAGGCCAGAATATTACCTTTAAAGGTGGAGGTGGCACCGAGTGTAGCGGAACTGCCGACTTGCCAAAAAACGTTACACGCCTGAGCACTATTAATAAGACTTACCGTACTTGCTCCTGCTGTAATCAGAGTGGAAGCGGTTTTAAAGATAAAAACCGCATTAGGGTCACCCTGGGCGTCCAGCGTCAGGGTTCCTGTGATTCCAAAGGTGCCTGAGGCAGAGTTATAAACCCCTGAAGTTTTAGTCGTTCCCCCAAGCTCAGTTGCGACTGTAGAAACTGGTGTTTGTCCGGCGGCGTTTGTATAGGCTGTTACCAGATCAACTTTAGCCTGCACAGCAGTAGCATCGGCTACATGGGACGTTCCATTCAACGTTCCTGGTGGAAAACCAGTAACAGACGTACCGGGGCTAAGACCGAGATCGCCATTTAATACACTCGACCCCGTGTTAGTGACGGTTGAGCCGCCTAACACGACAAAATTATCCGCTGAGCCAAGATCCACGGCCGTAGCCGCACTAACTGCATTAATTCTAGCTAGACCAAATGCAAATACAGTAGTTAAAACGATAGCTGAAAATCTACTAAAATCTTCACCTACCATTTAATCACTCGCTTATTCAAATAAGAATATAATAACTTTAGAAACACTCTCCGAAATGATCCAAAAAATATTCTGGTCATAGGGAGCAACGCCGGTGTCTGGTAATCCAGGAACGGTTGTAGTAGTGTCGGTTGTGGTATCAACCGGAGTAGAAGTATCTTCCGTTGTATCTTCTGTTGTATCTTCAACAGGAGTCTCAATCGGAGTTGTATCCTCCTCGACTGGAAGATTAACAACTGTCACGACAGAATAATCGATAATAGTTATTCCATTGGCACTACCTTGGGCAGTACCGGTGTTGGTAGTTGTGTCTGTTAAATTCGTGGTACAGGTATAAATCCATGTTTCTAACACATTCAAAGTACCACTATCATTGTCATCACCAGACACATAAGTAACCGGGCTGCATTTATCATCAACCACACTAACGTCAGTTAAGGCCACTGTGCCTGGATTAGTGACAGTGTAAGTATAGGTCACATCGCCACTCTCTGGAATAGTTGTGGAGTCTGGTGTTTTAACTAAAGTGATCAGAGGTGGGGGTAAAGCGACACCAACAACCACTGTGGCGTTAGCCGTATCAATTGCAGTATAACCATTAGCTTCGCCGGTAGCAGTGACAGTATTAGTAACGGTTTTTGAGACTGTTCTGGTACAGCTATAAAGCCAAGCTTCATCGAGGTCAAGCATGTCGTCACTGTTGGTATCACCTGAGACATATTCTACAGTGTCACACTTATCATCTGTAACTGCAATATTGCTCATTGCCACTGTACCAACGTTGGTCACAGTATAAGTGTATATCACTGCACCAGCTCCATCAGGTAACGCCAGTGGATCAGGAACCTTTGTCACGTTAATTAGTGGCGGCACGGCTGGAGTTGTTGGAGGTGTGGGCAACTCAGGTGGAGCGACACAAACTGCTTTGGTAATAGTATTAGTATCCAAAGTAACAGCCCCATTTCTAGCCAATACGCGACCTTCAACATCAGCTCCAGTAGTAAGAGTAGCTGAAGTTAAGGCTAAAATATTACCTTTAAAGGTGGAATCAGTTCCAAGTGTGGCCGAACTGCCGACTTTCCAAAAAACATTACACGCCTGTGCACCGTTTAATAGACTAACGTTACTGGCTCCAGCTGTTATCAAGGTTGAATCAGTTTGAAAAATAAACACGGCATCAGGATCACCTTCGGCATCAAGAGTTAATGTTCCGGTTACACCAAAAGTACCAGCTGATGAATCGTAAATACCAGCCGTTAAGGTTGTGCCACCCAGCTCAGTTGGGACTGTGGAAACGGGAGTTTGTCCGGCGGCGTTAGTATAGGCTGTTACCAGATCAACTTGAGCCTGCACAGCAGTAGCATCAGCTACATATTCTGTTCCATTCAACGTTCCCGGTGGAAAGCCAGTGACTGAAACCCGGGCTAAGACCAAGATCGCCATTTAATACACTAGGCCCCGTATTTGTGACGGTTGAGCCACCCAACACGACAAAATTATCCGCTGAGCCAAGATCCACGGCCGTAGCCGCACTAACTGCATTAATTCTAGCTAGACCAAACGCAAATACAGTAGTTAAAACAACTACTGAAATTTTATTATATGTTTTGTTCATAATCCCCCTCTATAATTTATCCGTCTTAAATAAAGATCGATACACTTTAAAGAAAGTATACACTATATTAATTATTTTGCCAAAGTCTCAGGATTAATCAAGCGTTTTACGTTGGAACTTTCACCTAATTTGGTGATGTAATCATCTAACGAGAACTTAGCTAAAATGTGGCGGGCATGCACTTGTTCGGCTTCGGTATCGGTGGCGGCTTTACGCTCAATTAATTGAATAATGTGAAAGCCAAATTCAGTTTGCACAACATCAGATACTTGATTTGGTTCAGTTAAGGCAAAGGCGGCCGTTTCAAATTCCGGCACCATCACACCGCGGGCGAACCAATCAAGATCGCCACCATTGGAAGCGGAACCGTCATCACTGTATTGTTTGGCTAATTCAGCAAATTGAGTTGGATCGGCATCAACTTTTTGTTTGACCTCTTCAATTTTTTGACGGGCTGAGGCGGTATAATCGGTCACATTATCCGTTAATAAAGTGGTTTGTAGTTTCTGTCTTAAAACTAACTCACGCACCACTTTTTGCTTGAATTCATCCACTGTCCAACCATATAATTCTTGCAAAGTTTGTTCAACTTGGGATTCATCCCCTTGCACTTGGCTTAGGATGGCATCTTTATACATGGTATCAATCTCGTCTGCACTCGCAGTCACTGCATGCTCTTTAGCCACTTGTTCAAGTAATTCAACATTGATCAAACGGTCATACTCAGTTTTGGCCACTTCAGTCGCCGTCGGCACAGCCCCAAGCTGGGACACCATGGCTTGATCAGAGGCAAATTTTTCCGTCACTTTAACGGCATCGTCAACACTGCTATGCACATCACGATACGACAGCCATTGTTGATTCACAATTGCGGCCGGAAATGGAAACCAGTTGGTCATTTGATCGGTAAAACTGTTGCGTTGCTGTTGCCCGTAAATAACTATACCAGTATAAATAAATGGAATTAAAACTAACACCACTGCCACTACAACTCCAATAATCACCTTTTTTTTGGAGCGCAGTGACATTGTATTATTAAATTCCTCACCCTCAGTACTAACTGTGTCTTTTTTTAGTTCTTCGGTTGATTGTTCGTTTGGTTCCATACGTACCTATAATAATGAAATAATTAGTGTTTAAAGAAATAATCTTGCCATTTTTTAGGATTATTATCTTCAGATTGAGTAACTGCCGCTCCATTAACCGCAGCCGCCGCATCAGTATCCGCTGTTTTTGGTAAAACCGCAACCGTTTCACCCGGTGCTACTAGACCTAATTTAGTGCGTGCTTCTTTTTCTTGAAAGGACGATGAATTAAAGTAAGTCAGCATATCATTTAATTCAACGTTGTGTGCTTCTAACGTACTGATTTCCGTTTCGAGCTCTTGAATTTGGGTATGAATCTGAATTTTACGCACCAATTCTTTGGTCAGAGCCACCCCGAGCACAATAATGCCTAAGCCTACCATAACCGAAAACATTCTAGTACTAATGGTTTCCCGCCACTGGCCGGGATGTTTCATTTGGCTGGTTGACATACTGGTTTAGTATATCATGAACGGTTTGTGGATGATAGATGTGTTGTAGATGCACTTCTTCTAGTTGGTCTAACACCAGGACAATGGTGCCATAATGTAATAATGTGGCAAAAATACCGCGCTGTTTAAAGCGCACATCTTTCACGGTTGGCCAGATTATTTCTTGCACCTCCCGGTTAAACAAGCCGGATTGAACAATATCTACACAGCGCACATTTGTGACAATACAAACTTCATAATACCATTGGTATAATCGGCGCATAACAAAACATGCTGTCATAATAAGACCGGCAAAAAATATTATAATACCGAGCAAACCTAACCGGAAAAGTGGATATAAAAAAAATAATAAACTAAAATAAACCGCCGTGGCTATAGCCAAACCAGGGAGTTGCGTGATACCATATTCCCGCATGATTAGCACAATGTCTTCATGCGGTTTTAATTGAATAAGTTGAGTAACTTTGCGCATATGACTCAAAAACAACTCAGACGAATTTGGGTAGTAATCTGTATTTTCATGTTAATTACCATGGTATTGTTTGCTGCCTTACCTGGTTTACAATACATTTCAAATTCCTATTAAGACTCATTATAGTAAACTCCGATCAATTAGGACAAACATTATCCCTAACCCGGCCATAACCGCTGAGATAATCCAAAAGCGCATAACAATTTTTGGTTCTGGCCAGCCAATGGCTTCCAAATGATGGTGCAGCGGTGAAGTAATAAAAATTTTCTTTTTAAATAACCGTTTGCTGGTCATTTGTAGTAAAGCGGACGCGGTATCGAGTACAAACACGAAGCCAATTAAAGGCAATAATAAAGCGTAGTTGGTGAGCATGGCAATAATACCTAAGGTCACACCCAACGACATTGCCCCAGTGTCGCCCATGAAAAAGCGCGCCGGATAAATGTTAAACCACAAAAAAGCCAATAACGCTCCAATGATAACTGCACAAAAGACGGCTAAATCATACCGGCCCAACAAATACGAAATGGCTCCATAAGCAGCGTAGGCGGCTAACAATCCCCCGCCAGCTAAACCATCTAAGCCATCGGTTTCATTGACTGAAAAACTGGTGGCTACAATTACCAAAATAAAAAATGGCACGTACCACCAACCGATGGAAATATTTTCGTACCAAGGAATATGTAAGACGTCCCAATCTAATTTACTGTAAAACCACCAGGCACCCACTACGGCAATGGCTGTGTAGATAAATAATCTATGACGCATCCGCAAACCTCCGCCATGGGAACCACGTTTTTGCACATTAAACATGTCATCGACTAAACCGACTAAGGCAGAGGCCACCAGAGCACCCAGTGGCAACAAAGTTTCCGAGCGTGACAAAAAATCTAAACCTTGTAGTTGCGGCCAGATTTTTGCCAGGCCGGCCGTTATGATAATAATAAAAACTAGTGTTCCCCACACCAGCACTCCACCCATCGTGGGTGTGCCAGCTTTAGCCGCATGTAATTTGGCATAAATCGGTGCCTCCGCGGCATCGCGAATTTGTTTACCTAATTTAAATTTATACAAAACATAAGTCAGCAGCGGCGTTGCCAGAATCGCCACACAAAACGCCGTGGCCAAGAAAAATAATATTCGAATCAGCTCTTCATTCATGCCAGTTTATGTCCGATTAATTAGCACCATTAGATAGACCGAAACCAATATAGTAGCTTGAGCAGCGACTGCTCCAACTGTGGCCACATAGGCCAAAAAACGATCTTTCCGCCACAACCAGGTGGTTAAAATAAAATCCAGTACGATCAAACCTAACCCTAAACCTGGTAAAACAAATAAATCTGTCCACGCGCCAAAAATATCCGGACCAAAATAGATATTGTAGTGCAAGACAATAATCGGATTCATCCGATCAACTGCTAAAAAAATCAACAACCAGGCCGCGGTGTTCACTAACACTGCCACTGGATAACCAAACAGCACTAACCTTTGATAAGCTGTCATCATACTGTTTCGCATTGTAGCAGCGTCATGGTATAATTTCAACCATGATTCATGCACCCAGATTGAAACAAGTACTATTGTCTGACGGCACATTGACCGAAAAAGATATTGACGATCTAATCAATAAAGCCGAACGGAAAGGTACTAACCTCTTGGTTTATTTAATTGGGCAACATGTTGTCAATGAACAACAGCTGTTTGAACAATTAGCTCAATCATTTGGGGTACAATTCATTGATTTACATGATTTTACTCTCAGTGATGATTTGCGTGCCTTACTGCCAGAAACTATTGTCCAAACCCACGAGGTAGTTGTTTTTCAAAAAGATGAGGCCGCTCATGTTTTAAAAATTGCCACCACTGACCCGGATGATTTGCAAACGGTTGATTTTATCAGAAAAAAAACTGGTTATGTCATTCAAGTTTTTTTAACCAATCCGCAAAGTATTCAACATATTGTCAGACAGTATCACAGCCACATCGAACAAGAGTTTGCCGCTTTTCAAGGGCCAATTTCACACGGCACTGAGTTATCCGCCACCGATATTCAACGCAATATTCCAATCATAAAAATGTTAGATACGGTTTTGGATTATGCTGTCTTTCAGGAAGCCTCAGATATTCACGTTGAACCAACCGACAAACAAGTGATTATTCGCTTTCGGATTGATGGCACACTGCGTGATGTGATGTCTTTACCGAAAATGATCCAATCTGGTTTGGTGGCTCGGGTTAAAGTGTTAGCCAATCTCAAATTAGATGAACACCGTCTGCCGCAAGATGGTCGGATTACCGTGCAAACGCAACAAGGTAAGGTGGCTATTCGGGTGTCGGTTTTGCCAGTGTACGATGGGGAAAAAATCGTTATGCGGATTTTGGATGAATCTAAAAATGTCTTGACGTTGGAACAGTTGGGTTTTAATGAATCAGTCTTAGAGGTGGTAAAACGGAGTATCAGCAAACCGCACGGCTTGATCTTAGCGTCTGGCCCAACTGGCTCTGGCAAAACCACCACCCTCTATACAATTTTAAATATTCTCAATACTTCTGAAGTTAATATTTCTACCGTGGAAGACCCGATTGAGTATCGCATGACCAGAATCAATCAAAGCCAGGTTAACCCAAAAATTGGTTTTACGTTTGCCTCTGGTTTACGCGCCTTATTGCGGCAGGATCCTAATATAATTATGGTCGGAGAGATTCGTGATCAGGAAACTGCTGAAATTGCCGCCCAATCGGCCATGACCGGTCACTTGGTTTTATCCACCATTCATACCAACGATGCAGTCAGTAGTGTGTTTCGCTTAAGTGAAATGGATGTCCCTAATTTTCTCATTGCTTCAACCATCAATTTGATTATTGCTCAACGTTTGGTGCGAAAAATTTGCCAAAATTGTGTTCAATCTTATCAACTCAGTCCGGCGCAAATTGAAGATATCGCCAAACAATATGGCATCGATCATATCATGCAAGGTTTTGCGCGGTTAGGTGAAGCTGTGCCGGAAAGTGGTAAAATTGAAGAGATTACTTTTTTCCATGGTGTTGGGTGCAGCCATTGTTTAGATACCGGCTATAAAGGACGGTTGGGTGTTTATGAAGTTTTTGAAATGACCGCCAAGGCCAGTAAACTAATTTTAGATAAAACAGACAAAGCTAGTCTGTTTTCACAAGCAATCGCAGATGGTATGATTACCATGGTGCAAGATGCCTTTGTTAAAGCCAAACGCGGCTTAACCACCATCGAAGAAATTTTACGTGTTACTAAAGAATAATATTATCGCATGAAATTTAAATTCACCCTCCGTTCAATCCCCGTTGTCGAAAAAATATTTTTTGTGCAAAATTTGTCGCTCATGATAAAAACCGGTTTTTCCATCGGCGATGCTCTGCGTACCCTTAGTCAACAAATAAAAAATAAACAATTTCGTTTAACCGTGCAAGGCTTGGAAGCTTCAACCCAACAAGGGGAAAGTTTTGCGGCGGCGTTAGCGCATTTCCCTGATGTTTTTGATGAATTGTTCGTCAACATGGTAGCAGCCGGTGAAACCAGCGGCAATTTGGAAAAAACTTTGCAACAACTATCAGTGCAAATGAAAAAATCATACAGTTTACATAAAAAAATTCGTAACGCTATGATTTATCCATGTTTGATTATTACTGTCATGATTACGGTTGGTAGTGGTATGTTTATCTTTGTCGTGCCAAGAATTCTTGAGCTCTATACCACTAATGGATACAATTTACCGTTACCCACTAAGATTATTATGGCGATTAGTTCTTTTATTTCCAATAATGGTTTAGTTTTAGGAGTTAGTATTGTCTGTTTAATCACAGGTTGGATACTAGTATTACGCACTGAGGCTGGTAAGCTGGCGTGGCATCGCGTTTTATTGCGTATACCTATTGCCGGTAAAATTATTAAACACATCCAATTAGCTCGTTTAAGCCGGGTACTTAACTCGCTGATTATTACCGATGTCTCCATCGTCAAGAGTTTTACGATTGTAGCCAACACCCTATCGAATCGGGTATATCGCAATCACCTGCTCAACGCCAGTTTATTATTATCCAAAGGTGACTCTATCTTCAGCATCTTAAATGCGCGGCCGGATTTATTTGATCCGGTGATTGCGCAAATGATAAAAATTGGTGAAGAATCCGGCACACTGGATGTTATGACCAACGAAATTGCGGGTTTTTTTGAAGAAGAGGTCGACTCAACTATGTCTAACTTAACCGTTATTATTGAACCAGTTTTGATGGTAATTATTGGTGCCGGTGTTGGCTTTTTAGCGGTTGCCATTGTTATGCCAATTTACTCCTTAGTCGATGAAATCTAATCCGCTTGCCAACGGTTTTACCTTAGTCGAAACATTAGTGGCTTTAGCGATTGCCCTGCTCTTTATCTTTGCCATTTATGGTTTGCTGTCCAGTACATTAAAAATTGTCGGCGATGATCGCAGTCGATCGGTCGCCCTCGGCATTGCTCGAAAAAAACTCGAACAAATAAAAAATTTACCCTACGATAGTGTTGGTACAGTCGGTGGCGTACCAAGCGGCACAATCGAGCCAACTGAAACAGAAGCCCTAAATAATGTCGACTACACAGTGACCACGTCTATTCAATATGTGGATGATCCCTATGATGAATTAGCGCCCACTGATTTATTGAATACTGATTATAAAACGGTTCACATTACTGTCGAATGGAATCAAGCCGATATCACTGGGCCGGTCGAATTAACCACTAAACTTGTTCCTACCACCTTGGAAAGAGATAGTGGCGGTGGCACTATTTGGATTGAGGTTTTTGATGCCAGCACGAATCCGACTACACCGGTAAACAACGCTGACGTCTCAATTATTGCACCTAGTTTGGGTATTGACACAACCGGCAAAACCGACGCGGACGGCCGTTTTATTTTACCGGGTGTTCCGCCGGGCATTGAGGCCTATCACATAGTGGTGACCAAACCAGCTTATAGCAGCGATCAAACCTACGATCGCGATCCGATTACTAACCCTAATCCTGATCCGCCCCATTTGAATGTGGTGGCCGGTGAAATTACCGAAGAGTATTTCGAAATCTCCCAAAAAGTAAACTTACTTGGCATTCAGTTACGCCAATATAATAGTGAAGATCATTTAATCTTACCGTTTCGCCTGCATGGTGAAAAACTCAAGGGCACAGATACCAGTGGTTTACCAATTTATCAATACGATGAAATGATTACTCCTAATGATGGAGGCAATGCTGAATTAAATTACATACCGACTGATATTTATACAATTATCTTTGAAGAAGCCGAACTGGGTTATGTCTTAGCCGGCTCATCTGCTCGTCTTCCCTTGGCCGCCTTACCACAATCATCTAATAACATCTCCTTGTGGTTGGATACTTATTCAGCTACTACCGCCCTGATCACTGTCATAAACAGTGCCGGAGACATTATTCCGGACGCCACTGTGCATTTAGAACAAGCCACTACTTTTGATCAAACATTAACCACTGACAGTTATGGCCAAGTATTTTTTAATCCAATAGTAGCCGGTACTTTAAATTTAACCATTACCGCTACCGGTTACACAACCTATAGCGGTACCTTTACCGTAAATGGAAATGAACAACAAACCTTTACCCTATCAACGGCCTCTTAAACATAACCGCGGCTTCTCTTTACCGGAGATTATTATTAGTCTGGCGATTGCCACGCTGACAATTTTTGTGATCGCTGAATTTATGATTGAAACCAACCGTTTTCAACAATTCATTTCCGATCAATCTCAAGCCATTGCTCAAGCTGACTCGGCCAGCCAAATCATGACTAAAGCCTTACGTGAAACAACTGATGGCGCCGATGGTCGTTATGCTATATTAACGGCCGCCGCGAATAGTTTGTCATTCTATTCAGACATTGACGATGATGATCTAACCGAGCAAGTCACCTACACCATTTCCGGTACGACACTACAACAAACCATTATTGAACCAACTGGCACGCCGGCGGACTATTTACCGGAGGATGCTGTTACCAAAACTATCGCGTTCGGTGTCGTCAATGTCACCTATACAAACAATGCCGTCTTCACGTATTATGATGATAACAATGTCGAGCTAACCTATCCGATCACTTTAGCTAATGTCATGCTGATAAAAATTCATTTGGATATAAACGCTAACGTTGATCGCATACCGGATACGCATACCATTGAAACTTATGCCCAATTACGCAACCTCAATGACAACCTCTAAACGCACCGGCTATTTACTGGTATCGTTAATTATTTTTGGCGGTTTAACCATTATGGTGTTGGGCGCGATTATAAGTTTAATTGTGCAAGAACATCGCACTATCCAACGCTCCGTTAGTTCTGAACAGACGATGCAAATAGCCGAAAGTGGTGCTAATTATTATCGTTGGTTACTGGCACATGACCCGGATAATTATGCTGGCACTGACCAAGATTATTATGATGACACCGGTACTGTGCTGGGACATTTTACTGTCACGGTGACACCACCACTGAATGGTTCAACTATTGTCACTCTCACCAGTACCGCTTGGACCACTATGTTTCCTAACCTAAAACGCACGGTGCGGGTGCGTTACGGTAAACCATCGTATGCCGAATTTGCCTTTTTGAGTAATTCCAACGTCTGGTTTGGACCGAATGAGTCAATTCATGGTCGACTTCATTCCAATGGTGGCATTCGCATGGATGGCACGGTGGATTCTTTAACAACATCCATTGTTGAGACCTACATCTGTGGACCAGAACACAATTGCGCAGATGAAACCAAACCTGGTATTTGGGGCAGCGGTCAAGACCCCGCCTTGTGGAGTTTTCCCATTGCCGACGCCTTAGATTTTGACGCCATCACGTTGGATTTTGAAGACACCCGCACCGCGGCAGAAAATGGCGGCATCATCTTTGATAACGTTGGCGGTCAGGGCGTCCATATTGTGTTTAATAGTGACGGCACTTTTACGGCCAATAAAGTAACCAAATTACAAAATAATGTTTGGGGTTATGACGGCACCGATTGGACTAATGAATCTAATGACATCTCCAAAGAAACCGCTATCTCTGGCTATACCAATCACGCCTTTCCGGATAACGGCATTATCTTTGTGGATGATCAAACTTGGGTGTCCGGCCAAGTGAACGGACGAGTCACTGTGGCGGCGGCTCATTTACCTAGTACTGATGGAATAGTAAGAGACATCATTATTCCTGATGATATTACCTATTATCCCGATCGAGACAGTGGTGCGGTGCTGGGATTAATGGCGCAAAAGGATATTTTGGTACCACTTTATTCACCAGATGATTTAACCATTGATGCGGCTTTGCTGGCACAAGACGGTAGTGTGCTGCGTTATTATTATTACCCATCTTATTATCCGGCCGATACTATAAAAACTAATATTGAAACTTATGGTACTATTATCACCAATGGTGTCTGGACATGGAGTTGGGTAGATGGATCTAGTACACTATTATCGGGTTATGAGAATACAACCACTAATTATGACGCGAACTTATTTTATTCACCACCACCATATTTTTCGACTCAAGATGATTACACCTTTATTTCCTGGGAAGAGATAAACCAATAATATGTCATTATTCACTAGCCAAGTTACCACCGGAATAGATGTGAGCGATCGTAAATTACGCTTAGCGCGCGTCCAGCGCCGGTATGGTAATTTTATTTTGCGCGCTTTTGCTGAATTAAATCTACCGGCCGGTATTGTTGCCAATGGCATCATCTTGAACCCGGCACAATTTGTTTTGGCGCTGAAGGAATTACCCAAGCATACGATTGGTACCCATTGGGCTAACCGCGATGTGCACGTCGGTTTGCCGGAACAAATTGCTTTTCTCACCACTGTGCCATTAGGTGAAGGTAATCGAGAAGTAGTCGAACAAGCCGCGCTTAAATCTATTCCCTTACCCGAAACTGACATGTATTTTGATTCTACGGTGGTGCGTCCATCTAAAACTGTTACCGTAGCCGCGGCTCGCCGTGACCAAGTGGATGTATTACTACATCAGTTTGCCGAAGCCCATTATGAAGTGGTTGGACTCCACGTTGAATCTGAGGCTTTAGCGCTGGCGCTATTACCCTATCCTCTCACTAAAGCGCCCATCACACTATTAGCCGATCTGGGTGCTGCGCGCAGTACCTTTGCCCTAGTGGGGCGCGGTTCGATTTATTTTACCGTGAGTTATCCCAGTATTATTAGTACCACCGGCATCATGGATCAGGCGTTAGCGGCCTCACTCCAACAGGCACTGCACTATGCCCAAGAACACTTTGCTCAAGTGGGAAAAATTCAACAACTAGTCTTGTGTGGCAGCGGGGCACATATTCCTAATATCGACCAGTGGTTACAACAAGTGGTACAATTACCCGTCGTGATTGGTAATGTTTTGACTCATCTCAAACCAAATCACGTCAGTGCCAAGCTTACTACCCCGGCCGCTTATGCGACGGCCATCGGTTTAGCGCTAAGTAATATCTGATATGTTAAATATCCTGCCCCCTGATCGTAAAGCCAATTTGCGCGGTAATCTGATCGCCCATCATGTGATGATTTATGTTAATTTAGCTTTGTTAGCCACTAGTCTGTGTGTGGGTTTAATTTACGCGAGTGATTGGATTTTACAATTGTGGTTTGAAACCAATTCCGTGACAATTAAAACTGATAGTATATCTGCCACTGACCAAACTGAGTTAAAAGACTTGGTGACAGACTTAAACCAATTAATCGGTAAAGTGGATCCTTTATTAAAAAAACCGGTGCACTCCACCGCTGATTTAGTCAGCATAATACAAGCCACTCCCACTGACATTAAGTTGCACTCGTTGCGGTTAGACTATACTACGAAAGCGCTGGAAATATCCGGTACTGCCACCTCACGTGACACCGCGGTGGCTTATCAACAAGCTCTGAGTGGTATTGCGGGTGTTAGTAATGTGAAATTACCGTTTGGTGATCTTAATCAAAAAGAGGCTATCACGTTTTCAATCAATGCCAAATATGAAACTCCCCCAACTAAAGCAAATCCATAAATCTTACTGGTACAGCTTAGGAGCTGTATTGGCGGTGGCCGCTGTCTGGTCATTGGTTATTATTCCTGGCTTAAATCGTTTACAAAACACCACTCAAGAAATATTAAGTGGTCAAAGTACACAATATAGCAGCGCTGATGCCACTGCTAAACTTATTGCGGTTTTACAAAGACGCCAAGACTTAGCATCTAATCGTGTTCGATTGAAATCCATTTTTATCGATCAAAATAATCCAGTGGTCTTTATCAGTCGCATTGAGGAATTAGCCAATATTCATCACCTCACCTTAGACACCAACTTAGAAGAGCCCGACGATAAACTCACATCAAGTTTGGATCTAACCGTCGCTGGACAGTTTAACGATGCCTTAGCATTTTATAATGATCTCACTCATGAACCAACTTTATTAACTATAAACAAAGTATCGCTTGATACACCAACCAACACCCCTGGTCTAATATCTTTAACACTTGAAGCCACCAGTTATTGGTATTAATATACATTTATGGAACGCTACTTACGTAATTACTTAAATCCCCTTGGCACTTTACTAATTTTATCCAGTTGTTTGGTGTTAGTGTGGTTTTTATACAGCACTGTCTATCAACCCTTGTTTAAGGTGACCGCTCCCACAGTTAGTGCCAGCGATTATACTGTGCAAACTGCTACCTTAAATCAAATCTTGTCACAACTTGACGCCCGCACTCAATCCACCATTGATACCTCAGTTGTGCCAAATCCTTTCACACCAACTTTGAGTGAATAATCTAGTGGTATTGGATTATTTAATAGCACTCGTCTGGATTTTCTTGGGTTATTAATCCAAGAGAAATAATATCATTTTCACTGGCGTATAAATACGGCAATTGATTGTGGGTAAACTCAACCAGCTCCTTAGTTTTTTTACCTTTCCACTTCTTGGTAATATCATTGATCAGTTCTGATTCTTTGGGTTTTATTTCTGATAAACCATTTTTTGCACCTGCCCTATCCTGCGTTACCTCGTAACCCATCGAATTCGATGGGTTTGAAATTTGGGTTATTGTATATATTTGTAATCCCAAGGTGTTAATTTTTTTCATCTTTGCTGGTTATTGATAGTAATTTCAGATAAAGGGTGTGGACAATTTGTCCACACCCTTTAAGACTAAGTTGTTGGCGCCGTCTCAGTTGTCCGATTTTTTCGTACAACTGACCCATGATTCGCAGTTGAAATAAAGTCTCAATTTCTATTGTGACACAATTGTGTCTAAATCCCTGTTTGGGTTAGCGCGATATGGAATACTGGAAAATGCTTGAGCGTTTACTGCGCTGAGATACTGGCTGTATTTGTCGGCTGTAATGTATTCCACACTCAAGATACGTTTGTGGTGGTTAGAAAACTTATTTAACAGCCCTTTGCGATACGTTCTATCCGATTTTGAGGAATGATAGAACAAGTCCTCTACTCCGATACAATCGATATTCCTCCAATAGATCGTTCGATATTTTTTCGAAGCATCATCAATAATGGATTCCCCATTTTGTGGACACACAATTGGCGCGTCTGCAGCTAAATGCTTACGGACTTTCTTAATGAGCCGCACCATGCGGTTGGCAGATACTGTAGTACCATACCCATGGTTATCCCAGTAGTCATAGCCATCAATAATATCTAAGTAGACTCCATCAAATCCTGCAGCATTAATCCGATCAATGTAGGGTTGCAATCCGGCATCCCACCAACCGGCTTGCCAATACTTTACTTTATAGTTCCCTGCCCAATCAGGATTTTCCGGGCCAAGCCAACTTGGGGCAGCTGTACTCCAAGCATTATCCCAATAGAAACGATAGTCCTCGGCCTCGCCTATAGAAAAATAGGCTAAGACAATTTTACCGCTGTCTTGCAGCTGTTGAATTTGACTTTGGGTATAGGCTGTATCGTCGGTACCGTCTTGAGCGTAATCGATCACCACAATGTCAAAATCAGTGGCGGCAATCTCAGAAATGTTGGCATCTTGCAGTTGATACAACCATGAATCTGCCTCAGTCAGGATCGGGTTGTCTGCTGCGCTAACTGCTGGGTTCAGTAGCAAGGCGAACAGTGTTCCACAAATTATTGCATATCGCTTCATACTCAAAGTATACTCTTCATGGAGACCATGGTAAATAAAAACACCTCAGAAACGAGGTGTTTGATAGTTGAGCCGTTGGTCGAGTTATCCACGTATTTGCAATATGCAAAAAATGCACATTGCCTATTTGGTAGAACAGGCCCATAATTACAAATATGAAAACACTACTGGCAATATTATTCATTTCCTTATCATTGCCAACTCTAGCTTCCGCCAAAACTGTGATCGTTGATCGGGTAATCGACGGTTATACCTTTGTTACTACGGATGGCGAACATGTCCGCCTGATCGGTGTAGATACTCCGGAAATAAACACCCAGGACTGTTATGCAAATAAAGCCAAAAATTATTTGGATCAAATTATTGGAGGTAAAGCAGTTACGTTAAAATTTGATCAAGACAGACGTGATCAGTATGATCGTCTACTTGCCTATGTCTATTACAATGGCTTCATCAATCGTAAATTACTACAAAAAGGTTACGGCACAGTTCTAACTGTTGAGCCTGATACTAAACACGTTGAAACATTTACTGAAGATCAAACCGTTGCTCAAGATAATGCCCGCGGTGTTTGGGGACATTGCGATGACATTATTGCCGACTTCCTACCCGGTGACGTTTCTAATGTCGGTGCTGAATCTATCACAACAGATCAAGCCACCATTACCTGGGAGGCTGCCGACTTAGCAACATCCTATGTACTTTACCATGGAGCTGATATTTTAGACTTAGGTAAAGTAACAGGGCTAACAGAGACATCGTATGTACTCACTGGATTAACACCAAGTACCAACTATTACTATCAAGTAATAGCAAAAAATAGTTTGGGAAATGGCCCAAAATCTAGTACTAACTTTTTTTCTACAGCAGAAGTGCCTACTGATAACACTGACGATACCAGTGATATCATCTGCAGCTCAGATGTCTATAACTGTTCGGATTTTTCAACGCAGACGGATGCTCAAAATGTTTATGACTACTGCATGATACAAGTTGGAAGTGATATCCACGGCCTTGATTCGGATGATGACGGTGAGGCATGCGAGACATTGCCTTAAATAGTTATTAACAATTATGGAATCTTCAATCAATCAAACCAACTTATTTAAAAGGTTAAATTTTTTCCAAAAAATAAAGGATTTAGATGAGCAGTGTCAAATTCAAGAAGAACAGCATAGCTCCAATGCAGCGCCGACGTGGCAACTTGAAAAGAAAATTTTATATTGGACATATTTAGGACACAAACGCCTTGGGTCTCCACTGAAATCTAAAGTGCATTTTGAGAATCCAAATTTCGCAGCTGAAGATCATTCAAAACTAGTAGACTTTTTGATCACAAGTGGTGAAATTAATGCAATAAAGGGACGTGGTAAGACTACACTCAATAATTTAGAGCAAAAGGGTTTTTGTGAGAAAACAGATGGCCCTAAAGAATGTGGTCCAGATGAAATGTGTTACATAATTACAAAAGATGGCCTTGAAATGGGAGCAGCTTTATGGGAATTTTGTACAATCAACGGTGATAACAATTTAAAATTGCATTGGAGATATCGATTTGGTTATTTTCTGATGTTATTAAGCATATATCTTATTTACATTTTTGCTGTATGTTTACTAATATTTGAAGTTTTGCAGAAAATAAACATGCAATCACATCTTGCTTTACTAAGTAATTCAATTGCGTCAAGATTTTCACCTGAACACCAAATCATAATCGACCAGGTACCGGCCATACTCAAAGATATTTACATTGGATCTGGAATTCTGACTACTGCTTTTTTAGTTATTGGCATGGTTTTTACCATACGTTATCCGGGATTCAGTAAACGACGCATCACAAAAATAAATGAAACTAGGAATCTGATACGTTCAACCTGGGGGAAAAAATAGAGCCTGCAATCAGATGGTGTCACATCTGGATATGTGTGTAGAGTTGGTTACTGTGCTTTTCTCAAAAGCTATTGACAATAATTTTATTCAGATCTACTATTGAGATGTAAATGTTGTAAGTCCCATTGAGGTGACTCAAATACCATTACGCCGCACTGATGACAGTATACCGATTAGGCACAATATTTCCCTCCGACTTTAAAACAGCAGAACGACCTAGCCATCACCTAACTTTATAACGCCAAGTGCTAGCATTCTTTGTTTAGTCTAAAGTACCAGGGATAGTTTGAACCAAAATCGAATTAGGCTTTGCCTTATGTAGCGCACTGTTGTTATTGCCAAGAGCGCGTTTTATCCAATCGGTAATCGTACCTTTACGATTATCCTGTTAAATTTACCCAATTCTATGCAACCCTATAAAAATCTCAGCGGTCAATCTGGCGTAAAAGCCTATGAATATGGCACTAATTACATCGTAGTCCAATTCAAAACGCAAAATATCAGCGATGGCTGTGATACCTACGAATACACCTACCGGAGTGCTGGCGCAATGTGCGTGAACGACATGAAACACTGCGCGGACCTCGGCGCCGGTTTGAACAGCTATATCAACCTACACGTACAAAAGCTGTATGCTAATAAGTGGTAAATCCACACCAGCATTCACTATTAACTATAACTTCCTACTTTTATGAACAAAATCAAAAATGACGCTCCTGGTATGAAGGGTCAGCGTTCACGTAATCAAGATGGCGAACTTCGCGGTAAACGTGGTGACACTCACATCGCTACAATTGAGAAAGAGTATAACCGGGATCTAGGTGTTCATGGAAATATGCACCTCAGAACTTACCTTGAGCAACATAACATTGAGTCATTGAATGATTTGATCACAGGAAGGTAACTTACTTTCTGGGTGTAACACCCCCCTAAAATAAGTCGGCAAGCATCGTAGTTAGTTAAATGTTGGTTTGTTACCCGCCTGTTTTGGCTTCGCCCCCAAAACTTTCGGACAGACGGATTTTGCGGCGTTTATAACTGTATCAAACCGCTGCTGCACCAAGTTAAGCAATGTTGTAAATTTATTAATTTCAGATTCCATATTTATACTTGTTAATATTATTCTCCACTCCAATCTTTACAAAGCACCTCGGCTTGTTCTAATACTGTTTTGGTAGCCAATTCTTGTTTATCTGGCGGATATTTATATTTGTTGAGAAGTTTCTTAACCAAGACACGGAGCTTGGCTTGAACACTTTGTTTGAGCGTCCAATCGATGGAAGTATTTTTGCGGAGCATAACTACAAGCTCTTGAGCAATCTTTTTCAATGTGTTGTCGCCTAATTCCATTACTGCACTATCGTTGGCACATAGAGCATCATAAAACGCTACCTCATCTTCGGTTAAATTTAAAGCACCTCCTCGTTCTTTTTCTTCCCTAATTTTTTTAGCTAACTCCACCAATTCCGCAATAACCTGAGCCGCTTCTATGGTCTGGTTTTGGTATTTTTTAATCGTCTCCTCGAGCATTTTGGCAAACGAGCGTGACTTAACCAAAAACTTCTTTTCCATTATGCGAATCTCGTCATTCAAGAGTCGCTTCAAAACTTCCAAAGCCACATTCTTGCGTTCCAATCCCTGCACTTCCTGCAAAAATTCATCAGACAAGACAGCAACATTCGGATTCTTTAATCCAGCCGCGTCAAAAATATTTATAACCTTATCCGAAGTTACGGCGTCAGAAACAATCTGCCTAATAGCCTGATCGTAATCTTCCATTGTCGGTCCACCAAGACCGCCAGTCTGTTCAAACTTAGCAATGAAAGCTCGGACAGTTTGAAAGAAGGCCACCTCATCACGAATATGTAAGGCCTCACTGCTCGGCACCGACAAAGCAAAGGCCTGCGACAATTCAGCGACACTCTGCAAATACCGTTTCTTGCCGTTTTCAATTCCCAAAATATGATCCATTGCCTTTCCCGAAATTTCTGCCTTATCTCGAGCTTTGTCAGAAAAATAACCGGAGTAATCAAAACCGTGATACATCGCCTTAACCGTCTCGTATTTTTCAAACATGATGCTAATAGCATCCTCTTGCTTAACGGTCGGTGCTTCTTTGCCTTCTTGTGTGTAATAGGAAAGAGCTTCCTTGAGCGATGGTGCGATGCCGAGGTAGTCAACAATAAGGCCGCCCGGTTTGTCTTTATAGACTCTGTTCACACGAGCGATTGCCTGCATTAGTCCATGACCCTGCATTGGCTTATCGATATACATCGTGTGCATTGACGGAGCGTCAAAGCCGGTTAGCCACATATCACGAACAATAACGAGCTTAAGTTCGTCCTTTGGATCTTTCATCCGATCAGCCAACAAATCTCGTTCCTCTTTAGTGTGGATATGTTTCTGATAATTTGCCGGATCACTAGCTGAGCCAGTCATCACTACTTTTATAAAACCTTTTTTAATATCATCGCTGTGCCACTGTGGTCGCAGTTTTATTATTTCGTCGTAAAGTTCAACGGCAATTCTTCGACTCATAGAAACAAACATACCTTTGCCATCCATAACACTAAGGCGAGCCTCAAAATGTTCAACCACATCCTTGGCAATAAGGGCGACTCTTTTCTCCGAGCCGATCATGGCTTCGAGGCGTGCCCATTTGCTCTTGAGTTTCTCTTTCTTTTCTACTTCTTCGCCCTCAGTCAATTCTTCAAATTCAGCATCAATCTTTGGAGTTATTTCTTTAAGCAGATCAATCTTGGCAAGTCGGGCTTCATAATAAATCGGCACGGTCGCCTTATCCTCCACGGCTCGAGTAATATCATACACATCAATATATTCACCAAAGACCGCTCGGGTATTTTTGTCTGATAATTCAATAGGTGTGCCAGTAAAGCCGATAAACGAGGCATTAGGCAAAGCATCGTGCATATGGCGAGCAAAGCCGTCTATAAAATCATATTGGCTACGATGAGCTTCATCGGCAATCACAATAATATTTTTACGGTCCGAAAGAAGCGGATGCTTATCACCTTTAATCTCCGGCATAAACTTTTGAATTGTAGTAAATACCACACCACCGGAAGCAACTGAGAGAAGCTTTTTGAGATCAGACCTATCTTGTGCCTGTTTGGGAGTTTGTCGGATCAAATCACTGCAATGAGAGAATACGCCAAACAATTGACCGTCCAAATCATTGCGATCAGTAAGTAAAACCAAAGTCGGATTATCTAAAGCCTGAATGATCTTGCCGGCATAGAAAACCATAGACAAAGACTTGCCGGAACCTTGCGTGTGCCAAACGACACCGGCTCGTCTATCACCATTGGCAGATGTCGCTTCGGCTGTTTTTTCAACGGCTTTATTAACCGCAAAATACTGGTGATATGCCGACAGTTTTTTAATCGTCTTGCTGACATTATTTTTTGAATCCTTTTCGCTTTCAAAGACAATAAAGTTTTTGACGATATCCAGTAGTCGCTCTTTAGCGAAAACTCCCTTGATCAGAATTTCCAAATCGTTGGTTTTAACAATCTTTTTGCCATCAACACTTTTCCAACCAACAAAACGATCCATATCAGCCGAGATCGTGCCAACAACTGCACTTTTAACATGATCCGCCAAAACGCAAATCTCGTTATAGGCAAACAAAGACGGAATCTCCGCTTTATAAGTTTGAATCTGATTGAATGCACTTTTGAGCGTAGCGTTTGCGTCGGCCGGGTTCTTTAATTCAAAAATAGCGATAGGTAAACCGTTTACAAAAATCATCACATCTGGACGGCGATTATGATTGTTCTCAACGACAGTGAATTGATTGACCGCCAGCCAGTCGTTATTGTTTAAATTCTTAGTATCAAAAAGATACACCTTGTCACCGGCGATCGTGCCATCCTCTCGAGCGTATTCAACATCAATACCTTCGGTCAGCATTTTATGGAAAATGTGATTGTTTTCCAAAAGATTGGGATTAGCATATGATAGATGTACTACTTTCTTAATAGCATTTTCTTGCGCTTCTATTGGAATGGCTGGATTAATACGCTGTATTGCTGAACGTAATTGATCAATTAAAACAACATCCTGATAAGACCCCCGCGCCGGAAATTCCCCATCCGGTGCCAAGTTTGGCCCATGAGCCACGTTATAACCAAGTTCATCAAACCATTCAAGAACGGCATCTTCTAAATCTGATTCGGTGTATTTGTAGTGATTCATAAAATTTTATGTATTTTCTTGTTTTAATTTTTGACCTCGTTTCTCGGCTTCTTGTATTGAGGACTCGACCTCCTTTTGAATCACTTTGTCGATACGATCCAGAGAGTCAAGATTTCTGGCGAAAGCTTTTTGTTCATTTTTATCGCGAAAGTATTTTAGCTTTGTTCCCTCGTGCTTCCATAAAAACCAATAGCCACGCTTTTTACGCAAATGGTCGTTATAAATTTTAACTTGAGTCATTATCTCAATGCCTTGTTTTATGAATCTGCTCACAAAATCATCTATTGCATTAGCAAACGATTCTAAATTAGCGGCAAACTCTTCTCGTTGCAGATTAGCATTAGGAGTTTGATTTTGCCTCATCAAGATAATATGCAGTTCATTTTTTCTCTGCAGTTCAGCAAAGTCATTTTTCAAACTGGCAACAGTTTCGCTTGTTTCCTTGATTCCGGCGTCTATCCACAAAATCTTATTATGTAAGTAGTAGCTCTTAACCTTAAAACTTGGCGCCTCTATATCTCGATAAGCATCACGCATCGTCGGAAAATTTATACTCTCGAGGGAAAAATGGTAAGGGTCAGTGACCGCCCTTATTTCAGTTATTAGTGTGCGTAATCTTGAAACAAAATATTGAAGTTTTTGTCGCGTTTTATATGTATCATCTAAGCTTCGAGTGACACTAATCTCAATCCGTCGCAAAAATTCCTTGCGCTCTTTCTTCTCTTCGGTGGCTGATTTAATCCAGAAACCAATCGCCGAAAGAATGACGGCCAGAAAAGGGCCGAGAGCACTACCAATCAATGTCTGCCATTTGTTTATAAAAACTTCCATAAATTTAATTTATCTTAGTCATCCACGGTTCATAAAATATTTTTCTGTAATCGCTGGTTGTGTCTGTAGGTAAGAGAGTATCAAATCCACCCTGATGAAGCAGGAGGTAATATTTCTTGCCTAATTCTTCAATAACATCAATCGCTTTATTTAAAGTCGTAAAACTGAAATCTTTATCAAAAGTGACAACGCCCTTGTCTACATGAGCAATCCGCTTATCACGATACTTTTTTATTTCTTTTGTATAAAAAACAAGATTCCCAAGATCAGCATATATAATTGTCGGATCAATAAAATCGAGATTGCCAAAATGTTCTTTAAAATGAATCTCACCAAATTTTTCATTAAGCGCGGTATTTTTATACTGGTCAGCGTACCACTTCTTTGTAATTTTTTCTGAATTATTAAATATTTTATTTAATAGATTAAATAGGCTTAAAGATCTTTCATCCTTATCAATTTGTCTACATATACCAAGAATTATATGCGAAACGTAGCCGGTTTTAATAAAATCATAAAAAGCATTTGTCGTATTTATTTTTGAGTTGTTAGTTACAATGTCAACAAATTCAGTATACATTTTCCGGTCCCACATCAAATCAGAAATATCATCAGTAATTTCTTTGATATCTTTTTTTAATGTCGCTATTAAGTTTGTGTCAATATCGCTCATATTCTTATTTCGAAATTTTAGGAAAGATTGTATCACTCGCGATTCCATTTGCGTGGACTCCGGTTAATAAACCTAGGTGATACCCGTTGCCCCAATTTAGTTGTTTGTATAGTGATTTCAAATGAGAATCAAATTCATTTTTCGTATTGAGAGCTACCATTGGCGTTGAATTTACCACGCATAACAATATTTTTATATCTGCCGTAACAGAGTCTAGCTGTTTCTTTTTACTATTTGCTTTATCTATAAAATCACGTCCAAACTTTGAGCCATTAAAGCTGGGATCAAAATTGACATAAACATTCAGTCTAGAATCTTTCTGCTGTTCGTGCGTTTGCGTAAGACAAAATACTTCTACGGCACATATTTTGTCTTTAAATTTTGCGGTAAAATCTGGCTGAGTAGTTTTCCCTGCTTGAAGTGGATTGATATTTGTAAAACCAAAATCTCGTAACCAAAATATAGACCTTAATTCCGCCAAAAAAGCTTCAAGGGCTTCAATGGTTATGTCGTTCGGTTTAAAATCTAGTCGTTGCAAGAGATCAGCAAACGACAAGCCAGTAATCTTACAGGCGTCATCCATCTGCTTTAAAATTATAGCCTTTACGTTTTGGTCAGCTAATCTAGAGTCTTTTGTTTTTGAATAAAGGTTGTTCAGGTAAACCGATAGATTGTTTTGAATTGAAACATCTTGTCCGGCTCTTATTTTTCCGCTCATCAAACGTGGGAGTAGTGAATCTCTGATTGTCTGAAGATTTTGTAATTCATCATTTAAAATTTGTATCTGGCTAAAAATTGGCTCGATGATGCCGTTGAATTTTTGTAAAATATCATCGGGTGCAATAGCCAACTTAAACTCATTTAAGCCCTTTATGCTTAGATGTAGAACTGTTGATCCGTTAGAATAACCAAAAAGATAATCCTGTGTTTCCTGTCGCATAAAAAGCGTATAGAGATAAGCCTTACTTATTTGCTGAGTTTTTGGTCTTAAGATGGAAATATCAAGACTTGCGACGAGATGTTCCGCATCATTAATATTTGGGACAATTGCCGGCTTACCCAAAACTTCCGCTCCCTGCGTTAAATCTGTCATAGCAACGATGATGTCACCAGCATTTAGAAGATGTTGTTTTTTGAATTCTCCAGCAAAACGCTTCGTGCCATCTGCTCTAAATCCTCCACCTCTTTCAAAGCATTTCAAACCGATCAAAAGATTTTTACCTCCATCATTTAAATCAGACCCTTTGTAAGATAATCCCTTATCGATATTTACAAAGTCGGTCATTAATCTTAATTGCCATTCATTTGGAATTTCGCCCAATTCCGACTCGATCATTTTTCCCTCACTGGTTTTATATGGTTTGCCGTTATTGTCTGGAAAATTAAAATCAATAAACCATCGTTTGAATAACATACTCACTGTCTTTTCTAAATTATCATTTATCTGACGATTAAGTTCTATTTTGTAATCAAGAGAGGAAAGAATTTCAGTAATTCTCTTTTGTTCTTGTTTTTGAGGAAGAGCCAAGACAATCTTTTTTAAACCATCAATTGTAAGTGCTGGCTGTGTTGAGCCAATTGCAGTTGATAAAATACTTCTTTGTCCAACAGGAGATCTTAGCCAATATTGAATATAAATAGGCCATATATTCTCTGCATAATTTCTAAACCACGTTAAATTACCATCTTTAAAATAGAATCTCTCATTTTTTCCTACTTGATAAGATACTCCCAATGTACCGACAGAACTCATTAAAATATCACCTTCTCTGGGAGCACCAAATTTATCTTCAATTTCAGAAAATCTTTTTTCGCTAATATATAATTGAGTAGATATGTCTCTATCACCGTTAGCTTTTTCTATTATCTCTTTGCCTCTATAAAATGGAACGCCGGAGTTAACATACTCCGACATAAAAATTCGCTTGCTGGAAGTTATTTCCAAAACATCGCCCAATGTTTTTACTTCCCATTCTTGTGGAATAGCTCCAACATTATTCTCTTTAAATTTTGTTGTTAAATTAGATGCCATATTTCTTATAATTCATTACTGCGAGATAGGAGATAAAAGCTCGTCCTTTCTGGGTAATTGAAACCATCGTTGTATCTACCTTATATTAAATCAGCTGATTGGTTATTAAAAATTGGATATATTGAAAAACAGTCCAGTCCTTAAGAAGCGTCAATGCGGTCTGTTGAGATTTTGTATAATGATCAGTTATGTAAGCAAACTCTACTTGAGGAAAGTTGTTGATCTTAAATAGTAAGTCAACCTGACTTGCAAAAATAATATTGTAAATTCTTTCAAAATCAAGTTCTATTTGTGCTCGTGTAAGCTTTTCAACTAGCTGTTGGGAGTTATCTTTCAATGCTGTGATTTCTGCTTCTTTGGTGGTCACTATTGCCTTAAAGTCTTCACCCTCATTTTGAGCAACAACAACATCTGTTTTTATTGTTTCTTGCTGTTGTGCTAATACACCATGAGCTTTTCCTTTGCCAACAAAAGGTATTTCCCACTCCTCCATTCTTTCAATAAGCTGAGCAATATTAACTCTAAAAGTAAATGCTATCAAAAGCACAACGACTGGCCATGCCAAAGCTCTGATATATTCCAATATGTTTTTTGCAAGTACGTCTGATATGTTTTTGAAAATGTAAAGAGAGCCAGCATAAAGTAGTATTAGAAAGCCAAAAAATATAATGACTTTTAAAACAATTACCGCTGATGATTTTATTTTCTCTTTCATATAATTATTTTATTTCAAACCCAATACTCTTGAGATTTTTCTTTATCCTATCCTCCAGCTCTTTCGACTGCTTAAACTGACCTGAAAGTTCGACTGTAATTTTAGTCATTTTATCTTCAAAAGTTCCGTAGTCTTCCTCTACATAATCCGAGCCGACATAACGGCCGGGCGTAAGGACAAACCCATTCTTTTCAACGTCTGCTATTTTGGCCGCTTTGCAGAAACCTTTTACATCTTCATACTTTCCTTTAGGAGTTCTCCAGGCATGATAAATGCCGGTAATCTTTTTCAAATCTTCATCGATAAGCTCTCGATTTTTGCGAGTAACCATCGTTCCCATTTTGCGAGCATCAATAAACAGAATCTCATCGTGGCGATTGCGGAATTTGTGATCATAGCGATCGCGAGAGACAAACCACAAACAAGCTGGAATCTGTGTCGTGTAAAACAACTGGCTTGGGAGAGCGACAATGCAATCAACTAAACCATTCTTGATCAAACCTTGTCTAATGTCTCCTTCGCCGGAGGTGTTAGTAGAAAGTGAACCATTGGCCAATACAAAACCGGCGATGCCAGTTGGAGCCAAGTGATGAATCATGTGCTGTATCCACGCGTAGTTGGCATTGCTAGCCGGAGGCACACCATATTTCCAGCGGACATCGTCTTTGAGTAACTGACCATTCCAATCGCTATCATTAAATGGAGGATTAGCCAAAATAAAATCGGCTTTTAAGTCTTTGTGTAAATCGTTATGAAAAGTATCAGCATTCTTTTCTCCGAGATTGGCTTCAATACCACGAATAGCTAAATTCATTTTTGCCAAACGCCACGTTGTTGGGTTTGATTCCTGACCATAAATAGCCAAGTCGTGAGTCTGACCACCGTGGGACTCAATAAACTTCTCGCTTTGTACAAACATACCACCGGAACCGCAACAAGGATCGTACACCCGTCCTTTGTAGGGCTCAATCATTTCTGTAAGTAATTTAACCACGCATTGGGGAGTATAAAACTGTCCTCCACCTTTACCTTCAGCTCCGGCAAATTTGCCGAGGAAATATTCATAGACACGACCGAGAACATCTTTGCTACGGCTGGCTTTATCGCCCAGGCCGATAGAACTCATAAGATCGATGAGTTCACCGAGACGAACTTTATCAAGATCAGGACGACCGTAGTTTTTAGCCAGTACACCCTTAAGACTCGGATTATCTTTTTCAATGGCGATCATGGCGTCATCTAAAAGTTTGCCGATCTCTGGTTTCTTAGCATTGGCTTTTAAATATTCCCAGCGAGCCTTTGTTGGCACCCAAAACACGCCTTCAGCAATATAGGCGTCTTTGTCTTCCTCCTGGCCTTCGTAATAGTCAGCATCGACTTTAATAACTTTGTAGACTTCTTCGAATGAATCAGAAATGTATTTGAGAAAAATCAAACCAAGCACCACATGCTTGTATTCGGCCGGGTCCATGTTGTTACGCATTTTATCGGCTAGAGACCAGAGTGTCTCTTCAAAGCCAACATTTGCACTGGTAGATTTAGTTGATTTCTTTCCCATGTCCCACCTATCCTACCACACTCCCCCCACAAATCAAATCAAAAAAACGCCGTACGAAGCATTTTGTCTGACGACAATTTTGGCAATGTTATTGTAAGTTTTAGTCATAGTTATTTCTTTGGTTTGGGCTTTGATTTTTCATCAACATCTTTCAGCATTTTCTGAAAATCGCTTTCATAACTGCGATCTTGAATCACTCGAAACTTTGAATACTCATCAAGAGCTTTTTCATCAGCTTGTTCTTTGCTCACTTTCCCCAATCCTTCCAGCACAGGATAACCATTAAGATCAAGGTAACCGCTCATAAAACCAATCCAATCTTGCATTGTTGTAGGTAGTTGTCGCTCGGCTCTTATTTCGGCTAAGTCAAGAAAGGCGCTCACTGCAAGCCTCAATCTGTGCAATTCTTTTTCTTTTAGATAATTTTTTGCTATTGTAACATCTGTTTTATAAATTTTTCCGTTCGGAGAATGTGCCCATGAGGTCAATCCCATATTTTCTTTTGAAGCATCTACTCGTTCATAAATTATTTCGGCCGCAGTTCCTCCGGCAATAGCGAAATGTAATTTGTTTTGAATAAAGGCAAAAAACTCTTTTGTAATAACACTGCTTTTATCATAATCCGAAGCAAGCGCAAAAATATCGGTAATTTGTAAATAAAGACGGCGTTCACTGAGGCGAATATCTCTAATTCGTTCCAGCATTTCTTTGAAATATCCATCATCAAACTTTCGTCCTTGCTTAAATCGGCTATCATTGAGAACATAGCCCTTTTGGATATATTCATGGAGCACTCGCGTGGCAAACTTTCTGAATTGGGTTGCTTTAATAGAATTTACGCGATAACCGACAGAAATAACCATATCTAAATTATAAAATTGAATTTCACGATTGACTTGTCGTTTTCCTTCTTTTTGAACTACTCGAATTTTTCGAGTAGTTGCCTTTTCTTCTAATTCTCCGCTTTTGTATATTTCCTGAATGTGATAAGTGATAGTATGTTCTTCTACACCAAAAAGTTGCGCCATAATTTGCTGACTCATCCACATACTTTCATCAGTCATATAGACTTCAATCTCAACCTCTCCATCATCATTTGTATAGAAAGCAAGACCAATCCGCTCTGGAATTTCTTTGTTAAATTGTTTCCGCCAGTTCATTAACTGCTGATCAATGTTTTCTATATCAGTTTTTTTATTCATAGCAATGTACCGGATACTAATAGGCAGTAAGCACTCCTAAAATCGCTTTGGCTAGGGCGGTAAATTCTTCTTGCGATTTTTCAATATTTTCTTTGGTGCCGATTTGATGTGCATCAACCAGATTTGGATCAAGATCAAATATCGCGCTACCTAATTCCTGACATTTCTCTGGAATCCGACCATAATCTTGAATAATCTGTAGAGGATTTTTCCAGCTCGCTTGCACTAAACCATTGCGACAATGCTTTTCTGATAGAAATATTCTCACTCTGTCTGGAATTTTTTCCATCCAAGCGCGATGATCGACGATCGGTTGTTTTCCATAAACATTATATGAATTAATAATGTAACCAATAAACAACGGATCACCTGGTAAAACAAATTTTGTTTCCGTGTTTCCCGACAAGGCTTTAGCGGTTACTTTCCATGAGTTTTTCCATTTTTCATAGACCGTCCCAAGATTCTCAATCCCCTGAACGCTGAAGGCATCCGGCATCATTGGTACTACAAAATAATCACCACCCAACACGATCATTTGATTTAACAATCCCAAACTGGGAGAAGTATCAATAATAAAAATATCAATTTCTTCATGCAAACCTTTTTCTCGCAAAAAGCGATCAATGGCACTGGTTTGAAAATAACCAATTTGTTGTCCGGCCGCCGCTTGCCCATAAGCATTTATCAATAAAGCTTCATACGCGGATAGATTAATATCACCCTTCAATAAAGACAGATTATTATACGACTTAACCGGCATAAAATTTACAGACAAATCAATATCGGCTCCACCATTAATAACCCCATGTAAAACATCGTAAATTGTTTTTTCCTGACTGGAAAAAAGATTTTTTTCATAATACTGATCGCCCATCGTCAAACGAGTTAGATTGCACTGTGGATCAAGATCTACCAACACCGTTTTATAGCCAGCTTTAGCAAAGGACACAGCACAATTAAAGGCCATAGTGGTTTTGCCAACACCCCCTTTATTATTAACAAAAATGAGTTTTTTTGTACGCGTGAATTTCATAAATGCATACTAACACACCCCATGATATTTACCAAACAAACTCGTTAAAAATTAAGTACTTTTTTATTTACCTTTTATAACAATAAATCGTTAAATCGTGCTTGGTGGGTTTGTCTTTTTTGTATGGTTCCCAGCCATGAAAAGCAAAGCTGTAGGAAATTACCCGGGCACCGGGTTTTAGTTCGCGGTCGAGTTTGGCTTGGAGTTTTTGTTGGATGGTTTTTGGCATACCAAACACATACACCACATCAGCATCACTCACGTTGGTTTTGAATAAATTACCAAGTTTAAATTTAGCCTTGGGTGTCCAAATTAGTAGTTTTTTTATTTGACACACTAACCATAATGGCCAGGCAATTTCTACACCAATCGCGTTGGCTTGATAGTGCCGGGCGGCATACAAAACCACTTTGCCATCACCACAACCTAAATCATAAAATGTTTCGCCGGGTTTAAGCTCGGCTAATTGCATTACCCGTTCCAGATCTTTTTTCCACATTGGTACCCAGGGGGCGAGGGATAAACCGGCGAAAGCCACTGGTAATAAGGCCGCTAATAATATAATCAAAATTAAATATGCCCACATATTACATGCGTTCGGCTGGATAAATAGTTAATTTCCCTCCCATTTGTAATTCCACAATATCGCGTCGCTTTAAACTACCACTCAATAATAAATCGGCAATGCCATCCTCCACGCGATTTTGAATCAAACGCCGCAATGGCCGCGCCCCAAATTGCGGATGATAACCTAGTTTGGCTAGCTCCAACACGGCTTCGGCTGTCCAACGAAACACAATCCCCTTGTCGCGTAATTGCTTACCGACCTGACGCAACAGTAACTCACACACCGCTAACAGTTCATGCGTTTCCAGCGGTGTAAAGATGGCGATGTGATCAAACCGGTTGAGCAACTCTGGGCGATAGAATTTTTGGAGCACACCATCATCGAGCAAATGTTGCCGGATATCATCATGGGTTAAACCTTGTTGGTATGACTCTTGAATTTCAATCGTAGCCGCATTGGAGGTGGCAATAATCATAGCATTGGTGAAATCCACCGTGCGACCTTGCGCATCAGTCAGGCGGCCATCATCGAGCACTTGTAAAAATATATTGTGTACTTCCGGACTGGCTTTTTCAAACTCATCGAGTAACACAATGGCAAAGGGCATTTGCCGAATAGCCTCAGTTAAAAAATCCATCAGATGATCGATACTCTTGGCGGCACTATACTCAGACATATCCAAACGAATCATTCTATTACTAGCCCCAAAATAAGCCTCAGCGATGGCTTTGGCCGTTTCGGTTTTACCCACCCCGGTAGGACCAAGAAATAAAAATGAGGCAATTGGTCTGGTGGTATCACGCACATCGGCTCGCGCCCGGCGTAAAGCATGAGCGATGGCGGTGACAGCTTCATCTTGGCCAATGACGCGCGCATGCAAGGTTTGATCAAGTAATAATAATTTTTGTGCTTCAGATTCAGTGAGACTGGTGACAGATACATTAGTTTTTTCTGCCACCACTTCCGCCACATGTTCTTTGGTTACTAAAGTTGTGCCCTTAGCTCGTTCGCGCGCGAGAATGGCGGCTTCTTCCATGACGGCAATGGCTTTGGCCGGTAAATGACGATCTTTCATAAACCGTTCGGTTAATTCTACACAAGCCGATAACGCAGCATAAGTAAAATAAACTTGATACTTACTTTCCACAAATGGTGCGCGACCTTCTAACACTAAAATGGCACTATCCGGTGTTAGCTCGGGCACATGTACCACTTGAAACCGGCGCATAAAGGCTTCTTGTTTTTCAAGATAGTGTTGATATTCCCGTGTCGTTGTTGTACCGATCACTTTAATGTAACCCTGCGAAATATAATTCATTAATATCTTACCAATGTCGATACTAGATTGCGTTGAACCGGCGCCTAATAAAGTATGAATATCTTCGATACACCAAATAATATTTCCGGCCATGATGATTTCATGAATGAGTTGCTCCATTCTTTGTTCTAAACCACCGGCTTGCCCACCACCGGAAATAATGGCACCAGGGTCTGTTACTACCAAACGTTTATCTTGCAACGGGCCAGGCACATGTTCGGCTGTCATTAATTCGGCGATGCCTTCCAAAATAGTGGTTTTACCAACGCCTGGTTCACCTAACAACATCACACTACTGTTCCCCTCTTGTAAAATTCGAAACGCTTCAGCTACTTCATGGTCACGGCCAATGGCGGGTGTGAATTGGTTCGCCTTAGCTTGCAGGGTGTAATCAAACGACACTGCATCTAACAGTTTAGTCGGTCGGGCGGTCATGGCTCGATTCATAGTCGTCTTCGGTTTGTTGCGCGCTGAACTGCGGCGGGAGCGTTCGTGTTGCAAAACATCGCGCACAATATTCCCCCAATGCACCACGTGACGCAATTGATCTACTGTCACAGTATGGTCTTCTAATAAGGCGATTAACCATGGGTCGGCCAACACTGCTCCAACAAACATTTCGAGCGGGCTAATATGTGGCCGTTTATTAGCGCGGGCTTCACAGTACGCTAAAATCATCGCTTCTTGATAAGTAGTTTGTGAGCGTTCATCTTGGCGTTGTGACACACGCTGACAACCGGCTTTGATATCCGGAATGTATAACTCTAATCTAAATAAAGCCGCGCGCACATCGGGGTGATCAATCAGGACAGTGGCAAGTTGTGCCGGGGTAGTTAAATGTGAAATTTGATCAACTAAACGTTGCGTATCACCAGCCACAAATTGCGCGGCATTGATCCCTAATTTTGGCACTAATGGGGAAATATTTTCCCAATCATTTACTACGGTCGGCATTTTCTGTAAGGCTTGCACTACAGTAATGTTTTTCACGCGATGTAAAGCTCGTTCCACCCGATAATATAATTCTATATCCGCTAACACTGATACCCAGAACACTAATCTTTCCCAGGATAACTCACTAAAGAATTTTTCATAAGCGAAGGTTTCCCCGACTAAACTAGTGAGCAATGGGTAAATGGCAATAATACCGGCCATGGCTAACAGAATCAGCAAAAAATTTATGACGTAATCAAAGCCGTGGATCAACCAATGCCAATAGCGGTGCAAACCATGGTGCGGTTGGCGCCAGTAAATAATATCATCATCATATATGCCAATTACTGGATATTCGGTAGTTTGGTGTGGGGCACGCAGTATTACTGGATCCATAACAAACCGATTATCTGATAGATTAAATTACCAATTACCACCGGTGGTGCCAATAACCAAATCACTACTCCACATAGCTCAATTACTATATATACTAAAGTTATTATGGCAGTAATAACAAACTGCACGAGCCGCACGCAAAAACTAATAATCCGACTCCAAATATCATTATAACCATACATGGGTACAAATAAATATTTAGTGAGTGTGCCCAAATTCAACGATTGCGCAAATGACGTAATTTGATCACGCACTTGGCGTAACAAGCTCACTAACCCAGTGCTGTACCACCACAGCAAAACCATATCAATCTAAATTCGTCATAACACGGTACAAGAATAAGCTTGCGCCAAATAATGAATCATTAAACTGGTAATGACTACTCCAACAATACTGGCGGCCATCACTACAGCCACGTGTTGTTTATGCATTTCATATAAATTGTATGCTTCCAAACACACACCAATAAAAGCCACGGCAATGCCACCGTAACCAATCCGCGCGACACCTAATAAAAGCTGTTCGGCACAAACGTGGGTAAAGACAGGAAACAGCATCATGCCAAAAACGGTACTAATGATGACTGTGCCAACAAAAATAAAGATGATGGCAACAGCCGTATCGAGTTTATATTTGGTTTGATAATGTTGAGACATAGGCCTAGTGTAGCACAATCACCGATGGTACGACAAATGAATCATCACTATAATTAACCGCGTCACTGGCTATCACCAAACCAGTCGATGTGCCCCCATCTAAGTTCAAAGCTGTTTCTATATTTGGCTCCGTCCACGCTGCTATGATGGTCGCCATTTGTTGTAAAGTTAATACCCCATGTTCAGCAATTATAAAGTATATTTTACCGGACGCATCCAGCGCTACAACAGTTCTCTGCGCCACAGCGCCATTACTGTCTTCAACCAAAGCTTCACCCTGTTCTACTAAAATTGGATAAGATTGAATTAATTGATTAGTATCGGACAGAGCAACATCTTTGATATTACCTAGCTGCCAACTACTAGCTACTTGATAAAATGCCCCCGTTTGGCCAGTTAATAACGGTCCATAAGTTTGATCGTTGGTTTGTGTTCTAGTAACCAACTGATAAGCTTCGTCAAAATAACTGCCATTTATTACTACTGTCGCATCAAGTTTAGTTTGCCAATCGGCGACTGATAGTGGTGTAGTTTCATCTACCTTAACACTAATATCCACTTTAGTTGGATCAATTTTAATGATATCAAATAATTCAGCTTGTTCTAAAACTTGTTTGAACTGCACGCCTGGTTGCACTTTTGTCCAGTCTTTATAGGCCACCTGATTCGGTTCAATTTCAGCACTACACCCAGTGCTGATTAATATTACTAACAATAAATATTTAATCGTGTGAGACATATTTTCTAATACTAGACATTAATTCAATATAAAAAGATACATTATGGACTGTAATTAAACGCATAGCTAACGGTTCTTGCACAGAAAAAAGATGACGTATGTAAGCTCGGGTATAACCAGAGGTGCAAGTAGTACAATGACAATATTGATCTAACGGTGTGGTATCTAGTTGAAATTTACTGGCGGATAAATTAACTCGTTCAAAAAAAACTTGCTCTAATTTAGAATCTATCAAATCTGGTTGTAAGTGTAGATAGGCTTGGGCATGACGCGCGTTACGAGTGGGCAAGACGCAATCAAACATATTTATACCCCTTTTGACTGATTCTAAAATTTGTTCCGGTTGTCCAACACCCATTAAATATCGCGGTTTATCGACGGGTAATAATGGCACAGTGGCTTCTAACATCTCATACATTATTTCAACCGGCTCCCCTACGGCCAAACCGCCCACGGCATAACCATCTAAATTTAACGCCACTAACTCAGCGGCGGATTGTTTACGTAAATCCGCAAAACTTGAACCTTGGACAATGCCAAATAATAATTTATCCTGTTTTTTGGCTAAGCAACGTTTGGCCCAAGCGGTAGTGAGAGCGACTGATTGTTCGGCTTGCGCTCGGCTAGCCGGATACCCCGGAAAATAATCAAAACACATTTGGATATCTGAACCAATCGCCGCTTGAATCTCCATGGATAACTCCGGTGTGAACATGTGTTCGGCACCATCAATATGCGAATTAAACCGTACACCCTCGGCGGTAATTTTTGTTAGGTGAGCCAAACTAAACACTTGAAATCCACCAGAATCTGTGAGAATGGGTTTATCCCAGTGCATGAAGTTATGCAGCCCACCGACCGCCCGTAATGTGTCTAAACCCGGCCGCAAATATAAATGATAAGCATTACTCAACAGAATATCATTACCGATCGCGGTTAAATCAGCTTGGTGTAAATGTTTCACGGTGCCACGCGTGGCAATCGGCATGAACGCCGGCAATGGGACATTACCGTGTTGGGTCGGCAGCACCATATTACTTCACCACAATGCCATCATCGGTCGCACCAGGATCGGTATCGAGATGGGTGGTTAATTTTTTGGCTTGCGCTTGTACTACCGTACCACTTGCTGCATCGGTCGCTGCGGCAATGGCCTCATGCGTTAAAATCATTAATTTATCAACATCGGTTTTGGTTGGAGTAACACTGACGGTAAATTGGGCGGTAGCAGCTGAACCACTATAAGTTACGGTTCTGGTACTACTATCGTAAGCGATGTCATTAGCAGAACTGGCCACAAACTCAACATTGTCCGGCAACGTGGTGGTGATAGTTAAATCAGTCATGGTTCGACCACCGCTGACCAGCGTCCACATTATTACATACTGAGTGGTTTCACCCACTTGCGGCGGAATCGGACCGGAACCAAGTTTGGTTAAATCATCAGCGAAATAGCGCGCAGCAGCGGAGAGCTCAAACTCCCCTTGCACGGCGGTGGTGACATCGGCTGTCGTGGTAAATTCCACTTCAGCATCGTCTACTTTGGCTTGGCCGATAGATAAAGTGGCGGTGATGGCACTGGTGGTGTCTGGAATATTGTCTTTCACTTGAGCTTGGTATGATAAAGTTTGTTCATCACCTGGTGCCAATGTAGCAATGGTATCTAAAGTAGCTGAGCTGGCTTCCACGGCGTTGCCAGAAAAATCGAGCTGTAACTGCACCTCTTTAATATCAGTTTTGGATGGGTTACTAACTTTAATGTCATAATCTAATTGCCCACCGGCCGCCACACTGCTCGGCCCAGATAAACTGAGCGCTAATTCAGGGTTAGACACTTTCACGGTATGACGATCCTCCGCTTGCAGATTTAAGAAACCATCCGGCTCTTGAATGCCCACTTGTAAGACAAACTCCTGTTTTTCAGCTGCGTCCGTATCCATCGTACCGGTTAGTTTTATTTGTCTGGATTCATTGGCCGCAATTTCATCAAACGTCCACTCACTAGTTTGTGTGGTGGGAGTAAACCCGGCCGGAAATTGCAGCACAGCCTTTGTATTGACCAGCGATAACGAGGCTGAATTGGTAATCGTAAACGCATACTCCATATCTTCAGCACTGCGCACCTGTTCTGGTACACTGACATCAACCTTAATAATCGATTCCCCCACTGTGATACTGGTAGTGGCTGAGGTTTGAAAATTGGAAGCAAAATTTTGTGGTGTGTAGGTTAACAAGGCCGTAAAATCTTTCGTGTCACCCACTTTACCGAGCACTTGCCCAGTGACGGTAATATTATCACTCGCACCAGGAACAAGATCTGAAATATCCCATTGTTTAGTAGTATTTTTAGCATAAAACCCATCCGGTTCAACTAATTCAACTGAACCAGTGGTTAAAGTGACGGCGCTGTTATTTTTATATGTGATAGTCAAAGTCATTTCATCACCGGAGGCAACAGTTTGTGCATCATTCAAATCAGTTTTTAGGGCAACTGTAACTTCACTCGGTGAGACTGTTAAACGATTGTCACTAAACACCATATAACCGAGCCCGGCGGCGATGGCGGACAACAAAATAATCGCACTAACACCCAATGTTGCCCAACGCTGTTTGCCGGTACCGCGTTCGAGAGTGGTCATATCAATGGTTTCCTCTGGATCATCTGAGGCATAGAAATTTACAAAATCAGTATGTTTCTGTTCAGTGGCGGTTGGTTTACGGCGCTTACTCATAGGAGCATTATACTAAAAATTTCTCACTCTGTACATGAGTGCCAATATACTCGTATAACCACAGTTGCACGGCTTGATAAAGAGCCTGCCAAGTGGGCTGATCTAAGCGTAATTTTTGAATATCCTCATACGGACTAACCGCTAACCACTGTGTGACCTTATCTTGCCCAATAGTGTAGCCTAAAATATGAACCAGTTTAATCACAAAACTAAGAGGCAATAATTTGGAATACGAGGCGTGATCTAGCCAGGTAAAACTACTAAATAATAATTGATACACGCGCTCATCTGGCGCGTCTACTTTTACTAGTTGATCTAATACTTCAACCATATAAAGCATGGCGGCGTTTTTGGGCAATGATTTAGTAACATGGCTAAAGCGATGTTGCACAGTAGCACCTCCTAATTTATAATTTTTTCCTAAAATAATATACAGCTCGGTTTCGGCAAAAGGCTCTAGCACTCCAGTCAGCTTAGCGGTTGGTCGGCGCACACCCATAGCCGTTGCCCGAATCTTACCGAACTGTTCGGTGTAGATGACATAGCGACGGTCGTAGTCACGCCAGGGTTCGTAAAATAGTACGATGCCCCGCGTATTAACTGTTGCAGACATGATTAATCTTTAAACGTCACACTTAACTCAATCCCATTCACTTTCAATATATGTTCTTGAATTTGATCACTCTCCCCTATGGCACTAACTATAATACTGGTTTGTAAATCAGCATCATATTTTTGAAAAATAACGCTTAATGCTGGAGTGGTGTGATAGAGCAATTTTTTTTGATCATTGATCGTAAATTTTAATGTCTTCCTTAAGGCATTCAAACTGCGCACCAGTTCACGTAACATGCCCTCGTCTTTTAATTCCGGTGTTAATGTTGTATCTATCTCAACAACATCACCATATTTATGATGTTTAATATTAACCTCCTCTAATAGAACATCTATATATTCTGGATCAAGCCCAGACGGTAATGTCACCGTGGCTAACGGTTGTCTGATTTTTATATTTAATTTTTCCCGCAAAGCCAGTACGTTTTCAACTAGTTCTCTAGTTTTATTCATTTTAGAAACAATTTCATCAGAGACAAAATTTTCTTGAATATCTGGCCATAAAGTTAAGTGCACCGAATCGCCGGTGGTGATAGCCTCAGGCTTGAGTGTTTGATAAATGCGTTCAGCGATAAACGGTGTAAATGGTGCCAGTAATTTAGAGATGGTTAATAAAACATATTTTAAAGTACTCAAGGCCTCAATTTGACTAGCGGCATCTTTAAACCGGGCTCGACTTCGGCGGATATACCAAGTAGACACGGCTTGAATATACTGCTCCAACCTAGTTGTTACGGTCGACAGATCATAATTATCCATGGCTTGAGTGACATCACGAATGACGGCTTGAGTGTAAGCCAGCACCCATTTATCCATGATGTGAGTTGCAGTCACTTTATCCGGAATGGTTTTACCTGCCGCAAACATCGTATAAAAAGATGTCACATTCCAGAGTGTGAGCAATACCCGTTTCATGACTAAATCCACCCCTTTTTCGGAAAAGCGTAGATCTTCGGCTTTGACTACCGGCGAACTCATTAAATAAAACCGTAACGCATCAGCCCCGTATTTATCAAACACGACACTGGGTTCGGGATAATTTTTTAAGCGCTTACTCATCTTTTTACCATCTTCGGCTAACACCAAACCATTGACGATCACATTTTTAAAGGCTGGTTGGTTATAGAGTGCCGTTGATAATACGGTGAGGGTATAAAACCAACCGCGGGTTTGATCTAACCCTTCAGCAATAAAATCAGCCGGGAAACCAGGTGGTAACTCTTTATCAGTTTTTCCTCCCAGCCAATGGTTTTGGGCATAAGGCATGGAGCCAGATTCAAACCAACAATCTAATACCGACGTAATTCTTTTAAATAATTTGCCGTTGTGTTGAAAGGTTATCAAATCAACAAACTCTTTATGTAAATCAGTAATAGTTTGGCCAGATAATTGCTCTAATTCAGCGCTACTGCCGATACATATTATTTCTCCGTCGTCAGCTTGCCAAATTGGTAACGGCGCACCCCAATAGCGTTCGCGGGAAATCGCCCAATCTTTTGCACCCTCTAGCCATTTACCAAACCGACCATATTTCACATGCTCCGGCATCCAGGTAATCGTGTCATTATTTTTCATCATGTTGTCTTTCACTTGGGTAACACGCACAAACCAAGAACTGGTAGCATAATTTAATAACGGTGTATCACAGCGCCAGCAGTGCGGATAACTATGAGTGTAATCTTGCTCGCGCCATAATTGATTATGGTCTTTTAACCACTGAATGATTTTTTTATCTGTGCTACTAGAATTATCTTTTGGTTTAACCGCTATACCGGCAAAATCCGTCACTGCATCTATAAATTTTCCCTCCATGTTCACATGTTGCAGAATCTCAACGCCCTCTTGCAAACCTAATTGATAATCATCTTCACCATAACCGGGCGCAATATGCACGATGCCGGTACCTTCGGTGGTGGTGACAAAATCGGCAGCGACTACACGAAAAGCCTGGTTAGTATCTTTAAAATACGAAAATAAAGGTTCGTATTTTAAACCGACTAACTCACTGCCTAACAAGGTTTTTTCAACCTGACCATCCGGCACAACTTGGGCTAATAATTTTTCGGCACAGACTATTTTGCCGTCTGCAGTATTAACCACCACATATTTTTCTTGTGGGCTCACGGCCAATAATAAATTGCCCGGTAAGGTCCAGGGCGTGGTTGTCCAGGCTACTAAAGCATAATCTTGCCCAATGATTTTAAATTTCGCATAAGCCGTACTATCGGTGATATCTTTATAACCTAAGGTCACTTCAAAGTTGGATAGTGATGTGACACAACGCGGGCAAATGTGCATCGCCTTCTTGCCTTCATAGATTAAACCCTGATCGTAGAGTTGTTTGAACACCCACCAGACAGATTCCATATAGGCTGGATCCATCGTCCGGTAATCATTATCCATATCCACAAACCGCCCTAACCGCTCAATGGTTTGCCGCCACTCAGTGGTGTATTTCAGAACACTGGTGCGACACGCCTGATTGAATTTAGCCACACCCAGCACTTCAATATCTTGTTTGGTTTTTAAACCCAAATCTTTTTCGATTAGATTCTCCACTGGTAGACCATGACAATCCCACCCCCAGCGCCGTTCTACCCTATACCCACGCATGGTGGCATAACGCGGAATGACATCCTTAATAGTAGACGCCACAATGTGCCCATAGTGCGGTAACCCCGTCGCAAACGGTGGCCCATCATAAAAACTGAACTGCTTATCAATTGGTCGTTCGGATACTGAACGCTCGAAAACCCGGTGTTGTTTCCAAAACGCCGTCACGGCTTGCTCCGCTTCTGGGAAGGTTGGTGTGGCCATAATGGCTACAATTGTACTAGAGCCGCACTCTTTTGTACACTCGCCCGAATAATGGTTTTGCTACCCTGTTTCACTAACACTTTATTAACTTTGCGTTTTAATTTAATCGTTCTGGCTTTGGCTGTAACTGTGATAACTGTCTTTCTTTTTGTAAGAGTCTGATTAGCCGATAAAGACAATGAGGATAGTTTAACAGTTCTATTACGCCGCGTGGCAATAATTATTTCTTCTTTGGCATCACTATAGAAGTTATGTACTAATAATTTACTGTTAGTTTGTGTCTTGCGCCGAACAGATGCTTGGTCGATAATTGCACCCGTCGAGACATCGACCAATTTTACTACTCGACCATTACCGCGTAACACAGCTACTAACAATCCATCACCGGCTAGAGCCGCTAAGGGTTTTTTGGTATCACCGGAAAAAATCGTAAAGGTTCTAGTTGAACTATCAGCATAGGTAATGGTAATTGATCCATCATTAGCCGTCGTTACATTGGTAGCAGCACCGCGAGATATGACATTTACTGTACGCCTAGTTGAGCTGGAATTAGTGGAGGCATCAGTGACAGTGTATGTTAAAGTATATGAACCAACTGTTGCGGTATCAACGGAACCGGTGACAACAACAGTTGGAGCAGCATCAGCGGCATCACTGACAACATAACCTGGTTCAGTGTAAGTATCACCTTGAGTTAAAGTGAGTGGATTATCTCCAGTGAGCGTAATCGTTGGAGCGGTGGTATCAACCACATTGACTGTGCGCGTGGCTGTACCGACATTACCTGAATCATCGGTGGCAGTAAACGTAATAATTTGTATACCTAATGTTGTTGTAGAAATACTAGAAGCCGACACGGCTACGTCATCATCAAAGTTGTCTAACACACTAGTTCCAGCATCGGTATAAGTTGCACCGTATTCAATAGTAACAGAATTAGAACCTATCACAGTTATTACCGGAGCAGTTTGATCTAATTCATAGGCACCTATGTCACAACTAGTATGATCGGGGCGAGGCACACCACGCGCATCAGTAGTGACTGCCGCCAAAGTATAATCTGTACATCTAACTGCTGGTATTACATCTTTAGCCGGTGATGACGAACTAATGGCATGAGTTTGTACTGGGCCACCATTATCAGCTAAAGCAACTAACAATGGATCGGTACTAATAGCATCGCCCGTCGCAAAAAATGATGAACAGCTTGTACCATCGGCAATATTGTAACCAAAAGATGTAATATCTCCAGAATTAGTATAACAATTTGAACCAATCGTCGTTGCAGAATTACCTGCGACAATGGAATTTCTTATGTTTAACGCGGTTGAATTTGCACTATAAATTCCACCGCCACTGGCATCACTACCACCTGATACGGTGTTATTGGTAATAGTGGAAAAAGCTGTTTCAATTGTGGCAGATTCCGCCGCATAAATCGCTCCACCGCCAGCATTTACTACTTTTGCGGTCACTGCATTACCGCTGATTGTTGCATTAGTGATTGTTACTGAACCTCCATTAACACCTAAGCCACCGCCATAAGCATTGGTACCATTTGCCGTATTACCACTAACAGTAACTGCACTCAGTCTTAAGGTTGAACTGGAATCAACAAATATGCCACCACCACTAGCTACCATACCGGCTCCATCTGGATTTAGCACACTATTACCAGAAATAATACAATTCGTCATAGTCACAGTAGCGGGTGATGACAGATAGACCCCACCACCGTTAGCGGCCGCAGTATATGACGTTATGCTATTATTACTAACTTTACAATCAGAAAAACTAACTGTACCACTCGAGATAAAAACACCTCCACCCTGTACTATACCGCTATCAGGTACATTGAGATTCCCGCCCGATAAAGTGACATTAATTACAGTGGCATTAGCAGCTATTTCTAAGACTCTGTCTCCCAACCCCGTCGCACTAATTATTGTATTGCTATAACCATTACCTTGCATGGTAACACCATTTGCATCGGTCAGGTCTAGATCACCCGTCGCGGCAACATCTTCATCATCACTAACATTAGTAATACTTAATGTATATGTATTACTACCTAATACAATTGTATCAGCGGCAGCATTAGCATTGGCAGCAATCACCGCTTCTCTTAATGAACAGTCACCGACATCACATGTGCCATCGGCTGTATCGGTTGTTTTGGTAACTGTATAAGTACTAGCCTGAGTAAGGGCAGGAATGAAGAATAAAGAATTTATAATTATGAATAATGTGGGAGAAATGTATTTAGGCATACTTAACATTAAGTGTACACTAAATCACTTGTAATGTCGCGGTGGTCTGCACGCGGGCTTTTAACACCACGGCCGATACTTGTTTCACTAACACATTATTAGCCTTGCGTTTTAATTTAATACTTTTGGCTTTAACTGTTTTGGATAAAGTTTTACCTTTAGTTAATTTATGATCAACCGACAATGATAAGGCTGATAGTTTTACAGTAGTGTTACGCCGTGTGGCTACAACTATTTCTTCATTGGCATCATTATAGAAATTATAGACGAGTAACTTACTGTTTTGTTGCGCTGTTTTACGAATTTTCATTGTCTGAATTGTACTACCATCCGTTACACTCACTAGTTTTACAGTGGTACCTTTACTGTTTAAGACAATAACATACTGACCATTACTAACTAATGCCGCAAGTGGTGTACCCGGTTCAGAAAACACCTGAAA